>Ga0208565_1000080_pt1 | contig 80770 bp, 73 predicted proteins | sample Sb_taG_7_FD_187706 | JGI IMG/M metagenome (GOLD analysis project Ga0208565, IMG submission 187706) | Peat soil microbial communities from Weissenstadt, Germany - Sb_50d_2_FS metaG (SPAdes) (version 2) | ecosystem: Environmental > Terrestrial > Soil > Wetlands > Peat | place: Germany... | reverse complement strand
GCGCAGAGGATCTGGGAGAAAGCCATCCGGCTGCGGAGGATCCCTAAACGACCGTGGCGACACGGGGCCCCGCGGCGGGGCCCCCGGTTTCGCGTGTCCGCGGTATCAGGGCTGTCACCGCGGACCGTTCGGCCCGATGATTCGCACCTATAATTCCGGTGTGACGGACGAGGAAGGCGGAGCCTTCGAACTGGGCACCGACGGACCCAAGGTCATCCTGGTCGGGATCGACGATTCCGTCACCTCGCTGCGGGCCGGGGCGTACGCGGCCGGGCTGGCGCGGCGGCAGGGGGCCCGCCTGGTCTGCGTCTACGTCGAGCACCTCACGGGCTTGTACGCCGCCTCGGCGGCCGCCGGGGCGAGCGTGATCGCCGCCCAGGACGAGGCGTCCCAGGAAGTAGCCGCGGACCTGCGGCGACGGGCGCAGGAGTACGCCGGGGTCTTGGGCGTGTCGTTCACGTTCATCGCCACCCGCGGCGACCCGTATACCGAACTGCGGCGCGTGGCCGACGAGGTCCGCGCCGACGCCGTCATCGTGGGCGCCTCGGCCAAGGCTGGCCACCGCTGGGTCGGGTCGCTGGCAGTCCGGCTGGTCAAGGCCGGCCGGTGGCCGGTCACCGTCGTTCCCTAGGAGGGCAAACCATGAGCGTGGCTGTCGTCACCGGGGCGGGTTCCGGGCTCGGCCGGACCATCGCCAGGACCCTGCTCGGCGCGGGCTGGCAAGTGGCGCTGGCGGGCCGGCGGGAGGAATCGCTGACCGAGACCGCGAAGCCGGCTGACGGCCCGCAGACCGGCTGGCCCGCCGGAAACGCGCTCGTCGTGCCGGCCGACGTGACCTCGCCGCCGTCGGTGGCCGCGCTCTTCGACGCCGTCCGGGACCACTGGGGGCGCCTGGACCTGCTGGTGAACAACGCCGGCTTGTTCGGTCCCGCGGCCCCGGCGGACGAGATCGACCTAGCCGACTGGCAGCGGGTGGTCGACACCAACCTCACCGGCGTCTTCCTGTGCGCCCAGCACGCGGTGCGGATGATGAAAGCCCAGGATCCGCGCGGCGGGCGGATCATCAACAACGGCTCGATCTCCGCGCACACGCCGCGGCCGAACAGCATCGCCTACACCGCCACCAAGCACGCCGTCACCGGCCTGACCAAGTCCTTGTCGCTGGACGGGCGAGCCTTCGACATCGCCTGCGGGCAGATCGACATCGGCAACGCCGAGACCGAACTGACGCGGCGCTTCAGCCGCGGCGTGCTGCAGGCCAACGGCTCGATCGCCGCCGAGCCCGTCTTCGATTCCCGGTACGTCGCCGACGCCGTGCTCTACATGGCGTCCCTGCCGCTGGACACGAACGTCCTGTTCCTCACCATCACCGCGACCACGATGCCCTACGTCGGCCGGGGCTGAAACCCGAAGAACCCGAAGAGGCAGGCTATTTGAATCCGCCCAGGACACGGGGCATGCTTGCAGATGGAGCCGCGACGGTTCCGGCTTGCCGCAGCGGCGCGGCCAGGAGGACGCTATGACGAATCTCGGTTCCCTGCTCGATCGGGCGGCCGCCGACCACCCGGACCGTCCGGCGCTCCGCCTGGACGACCTCGTGCTGACCTACGCCCAGCTGCGCGAGGCCGCCGGGCGGATGAGCGCGCTGCTGGCCGCCCACGGGGTGCAGCCCGGCGACCGGGTGGGGATCATGCTGCCGAACGTCCCGGCGTTCCCGATCGCCTTTTACGGCGCGCTGGCCGCGGGGGCGGTCGTGGTACCGATGAACCCGCTGCTCAAGAGCCGCGAAGTCGCCTACTACCTGGGTGATTCCGGGGCGCGGGTGGTACTGGCCTGGCATGCCGCGGCCGGAGAGGCCGCCAAGGGCGCGGCCGACGCCGGGGCCCAGGCGATCGCGGTCGAGAGCGCCGACCTGGCCGACCTGCTCGGCGACTACTCACCGGCCTGGCCGCAAACGGAGCGCCAGGGCGACGACGACGCGGTCATCTTGTACACCTCGGGCACCACCGGCCAGCCCAAGGGGGCCGAACTCACCCACGCGGGCCTGGTCCGCAACGCCGAGCTCACCGCGCGCACGCTGCTGAAAAACAGCAGCGACGACGTGGTCATGGGCTGCCTGCCGCTGTTCCACGTGTTCGGCCTGACCTGCGGCCTGAACGCGACCGTGGCCTCGGCGGGCACGCTGACGCTGCTGCCCAGGTTCGACCCGGCCAAGGCGCTGGACATCATCGAGCGCGACGCGGTGACGATCTTCGAGGGCGTGCCGACCATGTACGCCGCCATCTTGCACCTGCCCGACGCGGACCCGGCCAAGGCCGCGACGCTGCGGACCTGCATCTCCGGCGGCGCCTCGCTGCCGGTGGAGATCCTGCGCGGGTTCGAGGAGAAGTTCGGCTGCATGATCCTCGAGGGGTACGGGCTGTCGGAGACCTCCCCGGTCGCGTCGTTCAACCTGCCGGACATCGAGCGCAAGCCGGGCTCGATCGGCGTCCCGGTCGAGGGGGTGCAGATGCGGCTCGTCGACGATGCGGGCCAGACCGTGCCGGACGGGGAAATCGGCGAGATCGCCATCAAGGGCCACAACGTGATGAAGGGCTACTGGAACAAGCCCGAGGCCACCGCCGAGGCGATCACCGACGGCTGGTTCCGCACCGGCGACATGGCCAAGGTGGACTCCGACGGCTACTACTACATCGTCGACCGGAAGAAAGACCTGATCATCAGGGGCGGCTACAACGTATACCCACGGGAGATCGAGGAAGTGCTGCACGAGCACCCGGCCGTGGCCGAGGTGGCCGTGATCGGCCTGCCGCACGCCGAACTCGGCGAGGAGGTCGGCGCCGCGGTGGCGCTGAAGCCGGGCGCGACCGCGACGCCGGAGGAACTGCGCGCGTTCGCCCGGGACAGGGTGGCGGCGTACAAGTACCCGCGGCGCATCTGGCTGGTGGACGCGCTGCCCAAGGGCCCGACCGGGAAGATCCTGCGCCGCGAGGTGCAGCCATCGGAGGAGGCTGGGTGACCGCCACCGAGCAGGAGAAATCCTGGGCGCAGGACGCGGTCGACGCCGCGGGCGGGCTTGACCTGCTGCTGACCGACGCGGCGCTCGGCGTCATGCGCCGGCTCCGGCCCGACAGCTCGGTGCTGCGGCTGGCCGCCGGGCTGGCCCGCCGCCCGCGGCTGGTGGGCCGTCAGGCGTCCCGGCTCGGCAGCGAGCTCGCCCGGATCGCGGCCGGCCGGTCCGCGATCACGCCGGAAAAGGGCACAGGCTCGCGCGACCGCCGGTTCGCCGACCCGGCCTGGGCCGGCAATCCGGTCCTGCGGCGCAGCGTCCAGGCCTACCTGGCGGCGGCCCAGTCGGCCGAGGCGCTCGTGGCCGGGGCCGAACTCGGCTGGCGCGACGACACGCGGCTGAGGTTCCTGCTCGCCAACCTGATCGCCGCGGCCGCGCCGAGCAATAATCCGCTGCTCAGCCCGGTCGCCTGGAAGGCCCTCATCGACACCGGCGGCGGGAGCGCCGTCCGCGGCCTGCGGGCGCTCGCCACCGACCTGGCCGCGCCGCCCCGGGTACCGTCGATGGTGGCCGCCGGCGCCTTCGAAGTGGGCCGGGACCTGGCGAATACGCCGGGCGGCGTGGTGTACGCGTGCGAGCAGTTCGAGCTCATCCAGTACCAGCCGGTGACGGACAGCGTGCACCGCTACCCGCTGCTCATCGTCCCGCCGATGATCAACAAGTACTACATCGTCGACCTAGCGCCGGGACGCAGCCTGGCCGAGTTCCTCGTCGGCCAGGGCCATCAGGTGTTCGTCGTGTCGTGGCGCAACCCGGACGCCAGGCACCGGGACTGGGGGCTGGACACCTACGGCGGCGCCATCGTCGCGGCGCTGGACGCGGTGCGCGCCATCAGCGGGGCCCCGAAGTCCAGCGTCCTGGCGCTGTGCTCGGGCGGCATCGCGGCCGCCATGGTGGCCGCGCACCTGAGCGTCACCGGCCGGCTCGGCGAACTGGCCAGCCTGTGCCTCGGCGTGGCCGTGCTCGACCAGGAGCAGGCGGGCACCGCCGGAGCGATCATCGATGAGGCGACGGCCGCCGCGGCGATGGCGGTATCCGGCGTGCGCGGCTACCTGGACGGCCGGGCCCTGGCCGAGGTGTTCGCGTGGCTGCGGCCCGACGACCTGATCTGGAACTACTGGGTCAACAACTACCTGCAGGGGCGTCCGCCGCCCGCGTTCGACATCCTGTACTGGAACGCCGACACGACCCGGCTGCCCGCCGCGCTGCACCGCGACTTCATCAAGCTGGCCCTGGCCAACGCGCTGACCGTGCCGGACGGGACGACCATGCTGGGCTCACCGGTCGACCTGTCCAAGGTGGACGTGGACGCCTACGTCATCGCCGGCGCGGCCGACCACCTGTGCCCGTGGCAGTCCTGCTACCGGACCACGCAGCTGCTCGGCGGCCAGGTCACGTTCGTCCTGTCCACCAGCGGGCACATAGCTGCCATGGTCAATCCCCCGGACAACCCGAAGGCCGCGTTCCAGACCGCCCCCTCGCCCTATCCGGCCGACCCGCAGGAGTTCCTCGCCGCGGCGCAGACGGTGACGGGCAGCTGGTGGCCCCACTATTCGTCCTGGCTGGCCGCCCGCAGCGGCGAGCAGAAGAAGAGTCCCGGCCAGGTCGGCCGGAAGGGCTACCCGATGCGGAGTGCCGCGCCTGGAACCTATGTCCACGACCACTGAAGTCCGCAACGTCACCGTCGGCGGCCGGCTGCTGCGGGTGGCGATAACACCGGGCCGGAGCGAGGCGGGCGACCCGCCCAGGCTCCCGCTGCTGCTGATCAACGGCATCGGCGCCAGGCTGGAGCTGCTCGAGCCCTTCGTGACCGCGCTCGATCCAGCCGTCGAGGTGATCAGGTTCGACCCGCCCGGCGTCGGCGGCTCGCCCCTGCCATCCAGGCCGTACCGCTTCGGCGGGCTCTGCCGGCTGATCGCGGACATGCTGACCGAGCTCGGCTACGACCGCGTCGACGTGCTCGGCATCTCCTGGGGCGGCGGCGTCGCCCAGCAGTTCGCCGCGTCCCAGCGGGCCAGGTGCCGACGGCTCGTGCTGGTCGCGACCGCCATGGGCACGCCCATGGTGCCGGCCCGGCCCTCGGTCCTCGTGCACCTGGTGACGCCCCGGCGCTACCTGGATCCCCTACACCTGCAACGGGTCGCCGGCGACCTGTACGGCGGACTGGCGAGGATCGACTCCGCGCCGATCGTGGCGGCGATGCACGGCAGCCACCAGGCCGGCCCGTCGCGCGGCTACCTGTACCAGCTCACCGCCGCGGCGGGCTGGACCAGCCTGCCGCTGCTGCCGCGGCTGCGCCAGCCGACGCTCATCCTGGCCGGGGACGACGACCCGATCATCCCGCTCGCCAACGCCCGGCTGATGCACCGGCTCATCCGGGACTCGCGGCTGCACGTCTACCACGGCGGTCACCTCGGCCTGGTCACCGACGCGGCAGAACTCGCGCCGGTCGTGGATGGTTTCCTGGCCGCGGGGTAGCTCGCAGCCGAACAGGAGGACTGGCCGGCTATTCACATGGATGTGGCACTCTACCTAAAAGAGCAGGCAGAATGTCACATTCATATGAATGTTCGGGACCGGTCAGCGGGCTGACCAGCCGCCATCGAGAACCCAGGACGAGCCGTTGGCGAAGGAGGCGGGGCCGGAGCAGAGGAAGGCCACGAGCTCGGCCACCTCGTCCGGCTCGATCAGCCGCTTGATGGCCGGCTCGGTCAGCATGATGTCGGTGATTACCCGCTCCTCGGAGATGCCGTGTACCCGGGCCTGGTCGCTGATCTGCTTCTCCACCAGGGGCGTGCGCACGTAAGCCGGGCAGATCGTGTTGGAGGTGACCCCGCGCGCGCCGCCTTCGAGCGCGATCACCTTCGACAGCCCCTCCAGGCCGTGCTTGGCCGCGACGTAGGCGGCCTTGTAGGGAGAGGCCCGCAGGCCGTGCACGGAGGAGATGTTGACGATCCGGCCGAAGCCTTGCTCGTACATGTGCGGCAGCGCCGCCTGGGCCAGCCGGAACGGGGCCTCGAGCATCACCGCGAGCAGCAGCCGGAATTTTTCTGGCGGGAACTCGTGGACCGGGGCGACATGCTGCAGGCCCGCGCAGTTCACCAGGACGTCGGCCTGGCCGGCCAGCGCCGCGGCGTCGAAATCGGCGGCCAGGTCCACCTGGCAGGCACGCCCGCCGACGCGGGCGGCGACCACCTCGGCGGCGTCGGCGTTGATGTCGGCGACCAGCACGCTGGCCCCGGCGTCGGCCAGCCGGATCGCGCAGGCCTCGCCGATACCGCTGGCCCCGCCGGTCACCACAGCCAGCCGCCCGGCCAGTTCCCCGCTCATCCGGTATCCGCCTTCCGTGATCGTGTGCCCAAGAGCGCCGGAAATGACGCCTTTCTACACATGATCATGGCGGCGCGGCCGCGGCCAGCCCGCAGCCTGCGCCATGACCTTCGGTCACCACGGCCCCGCATTCGGGACAGACCAGGTGGGCGAAGCAGGCCGCCTCGCCGCCAGGATGCTTCGTTACCTGCACAGTTCTACCCAGACTGTCTTACCCGCGTTTCCGAGCGACTCCACCCCCCAGCGGCTGGCCAGCGCGTCCACCGCGCCCAGGCCGTGCAGCGGGGCGGGCGCCAGCGCCGCACCCGGCGCGCCGGGCAGCGGGCGCGCGTCGCGGACCGAGATCCGCACCAGGTCACCACGTACGGACAGCAGGATCGTGAACGCGGAGTGAGCGTGGACGATGGCATTGGCGGCGAGTTCGGTCACCGCCAGGGCGGCGTCATCGGCGATGTCCCCGGCGCCCCAGTCGCGCAGCGTGCCGACCGTGAAATGGCGGGCCGCCGCGGGCGCATCGCGCGCGAAGGCGAACGTCCGCACCGTGCTGCGCCCATCTGCGGGCCCGCCAGCCCCGGAAGCTCCGGCGGGCGAGAGGCCGACGACCTCCTGGTGCAGGCGGCACATCGCGGCGAAGGCGTCGAGATGGCCGTCGCGGGTCACCGAGCCGGCCGGGTAGCCGCAGAACAACGAGAAGGAATGCGCCCGGCCAAGCTCATTCCACATCGCCTCAAGCTGGATCGCGGCGTTGACGAGCCCGTCGTCCCACAGCAGCGCGACCATCTCGCCGTAGGCACGGACCGGCCGCCCACCCGTCCCGGCCTGCCTGATCAGGTCGCCGATCACACGGTCGAAGGCAACGGGGTCGAGCCGGCCTGCGGGAGCGGGGTCGAGCCGGCTGGCGGGAGCGGGGTCGAGCCGGCTGGCGGGAGCGGGGTCGAGCCGGCTGGCGGGAGCGGGGTCGAGCCGATCGGCGGGCATGAGCGCGCGCACCGTCTCGCGGGCGTCCAGGGGCAGATACGCGCCGCTGTCGGCGGCGGCCGCCAGGGCCGCGTCGCCCCCGAGTGCCTTCCTCAGCCGGGCCTCGAACTTGCGGCGATGCTCCGGGGTGGCGATGACGACCGCCACGCCGCCGTTCGCAAATGCCTCCAGCAGGTAGCCGACCACCCGTTCGGCCAGTTCCTCGTCGTGACCGTAGAACTGAACGGCGTGATGACCGGCGTTCAGGTGTTCAGTCCCAGCCATCGTTTCTCCATCTGCGAGGCACCATGAGAACTCGCCGCATACCTGCCCACCAAATGGCGAGGCATACATCCCCGCTCCGATAGCCCAACCTGCCGGCCGTGAGCAAATGCTCACATGCTTGTGTGGGCCATCTTCCCGCGCGGCCCGGGGCCACCACGGGCTCAGCTGGTGAGCGTCTCGCGGTGCCGCCACGCCAGCCGCAGGACGGCCGCGCCGGCCGCCTGCACGGGCTCGCTGGTCACGACGCGGTCGATGACGTGAGCGGCGAACTCCCGCGCCGCGAGCACGCTGCCTTCGGCGTTAGACCGCGGGCTCAGGCTGAACAGCTCGTCGAATACGCCGCTGTCGATCACGGCCACGGTGAGCAGGTCGGTGGCGTAGGTCAGCGGATCGGTGCCGAGCCCCAGGCACCACACGCGGATCTGGCCGCGGTCGACCGCCTCGGCCATGTGCCGGGCGAACGGCCAGGAGTCGTAGTCGACCGGGCCGGGCCCGTAGTCTTCCGAGCGCCCGCCGAGTTCCTCGGCGAACTCCCGGATCATGCACCGCCACAGCGAGAAGTCCCGGTGCTCGCTCCACCCGGCTTCACTCGACGGCTGGAACACGCCCACCGGGATCACCTGGTACAACCCGCCCGCGTGGCCCACTTTGGCCGGATCCCGCCAGTGCAGCAGGAACGACGCCCGCCCGGCCGCCCGGTCCAGCCGGAGCGTCAGCGTACTGATAGCCAGGTTCGCGGGGCGGCGACGCAGGTCGCACGGGTCCGCGATCAGGGCGCGCAGGCCGGCTGGGCGGCCGCCCAGCCGGGTAGCCGCGTATTCGTGCGCGGCCGCCTCACCCGTGTCGACGCCGTCGAAATAGCGGCCGCGGGTGAACGCCAGCCGGGATGCTCCCGGGGTGAGCCCGGAGAGGAGATGGGCCTCGGTCAGCCGGTAGGTGACGCGGTTCTCGAACACCGCCGGGGCGGCCAGGTCCCGCAGCACGTCCGAGTAGCGGTGGTAGCGGGTCCCGTCCGGCCGATCGGGCAGCAGCGACGCCGCGGCACCGTCGAGGGCGGCCAGGGCGGCCAGGGCGGGCGAGGCGACAGGCGGCGGCGTGGACTCCGCCGAGGTCAGCTCCAGTCCGACGGCCGCCAGCGGGACAGGCTCGGCGGGCTGCCACCCGGGGGCAGCGAGCAGCGGCGTCCCGGCGACCCTGCGGTCCGCCGGGTAGTCCCCGGCCGCGTCGACCGCCAGGCCGTGGCGATGTTCCTGCAGGTAGGACCGCACCCGCAGCCAATCGCGCTGGCTGGCGGTCAGCGACCCGGTAGGTGGCATCCGGTACCCGCACGGCGCGGCGCGGCGATCTGGTCGTCGGCCCAGAAGCTGATCAGCTCGTCCTCGGTGAGGGACTGCGGCGCGACGCCGGTCCGCAGGGTGCGGCCAGTGGCCAGGCTCCAGCTCGTAATGAGCAGCCGGGCCAGTAGCTCATCCTCGTCGGGGCGATAAACGGCCCGGCTGAAAAAACCGCCTCGTGCGTTTGCGCCTGAATCGCTCGCGTAACGTATGCCCGAGACAGCAGTGTCTCGCATAACGCGCCTCCTTCCGGGAGGTGGACAAAGAAGTCCGCTCAGGCATCGCTCGCGGGAGCGGGCGCTGCCTGTTCAGGTGCCGTCAGCCGAGCAAGGGGAGCCGGCACCCGGTGGCCACGGCAGCCGGACGGGCCAGGCTGCGCGGCGGACACGACTTTACCGGCAGCGCAAAGACCGCGGGCCAAAAAGCCAATTCTGTCCGGCGGCGGGTTCCCGTGACATATCTGCCGTCCCGGCATTAACGCAACTCACAACCCGGCCAGCACGCTTATTCAGGGCCCGGGAGTTGACGCAAATTCGCCGGTATTCCGGCTTAATAGATATGCAGCCGTTGCCCGAAATAAACGATTGGGGGTGCGGCCCCGTCACAGGCCCAGCCGTCACAGGCCCAGCCGTCACAGGCCCAGCCGCCGGGACAGGTCCGACGCGAGGACCCCGGCCGGGTCGAACTCGGCGCGCAGCTTGGCGAAATCCGCCAGCCGCGGGTACATCTCGGCCAGCACGTCGGCCGGCACCCGTGAATCCTTGGCCAGGTAGACGCGGCCGCCCGCCTCGACGACCAGTCGGTCGAGCGACCCGAGCAGCCGGGCCAGTCCCGGCGTCCGGGCGGGCACGTCGAGCGCGAGCGTCCAGCCCGGCATCGGGAAGGACAGCAGCCCCGGGTCACCCTCGCCGAACCGCTTGAGCACGGTCACGAACGAGGCGGCGCGGGCCTGGCTGACCAGCTCGAAGGAGCGGCGCACCGCCGCCTCCTGGCCGAACGGCAGGACGTACTGGTACTGCCGGAAGCCACCGGGGCCGTAGAGGCGGTTCCAGTTCCTGATCCCGTCCAGCGGGTGGAAGAACGTCCCGATGGTCTGCAGCTCGCCCTGCCGGGCGCGGGGCGCCTTGCGGTACCACGCCTCGTTGGCCAGGGCCACCGTATAGCGGTTGATCAGCCCGGGCGGGAACCCGGCCGGAACGCCGAGGCGGGCACCCGGCCGGAACGCGAACGGGTCCGCCCGGTCGGCGGGCGGCAGGTCAGCCGGTTCGGCGAAGTCACCGCTGGTGACCACCGAACGGCCCAGCCTGGCCCCCCGGGCCAGGCTGTCTGACCAGGCCACCGTGTAGCCGAACGCGCGGTCGTGCTCGGCCAGCACGGCCATCGTCTCGTCGATGTCGGCGGTGCGCACCGTGTCGACCCGGACCCGCGAGGTGCCCACCCTCTTCAGCTGGACCACGGCCCGGACGATGAGCCCGGTCAGGCCCATGCCGCCGGCCGTCGCCCAGAACAGCCCGGGATCGGACTGCTCTGTCACCGTGCGCAGCTCGCCGCCGGGCAGCAGGATGTCGAAGGACCGCACGTGCCGGGCGAAGCTGCCGGCCACGTGGTGATTCTTGCCGTGCACGTCGGCCGCGATCGCGCCGCCGACGGTCACCTGCCTGGTGCCGGGAGAAACCGGCACGAACCATCCGGCCGGCAGCCCGGCGACCATGAGCTGCTCCAGGCTGACGCCGGCCTCGCACGTCACCACGCCGGCCGCCGGGTCCAGGTCGACGATCCGGTTCAGCCGGGCGGTCGAGATCACCACGCCGCCCGCGCACTGCGCGGCGTTGTTGTAGCTGCGGCCGAGCCCGCGGGCGATCGCGCCGCGGGCGGCCGCCGCGGTCTCCAGCAGCCGGGCGGCGTCGGCGACGGTGGCCGGCTCGGTGAGTTCGGCCCGGGATGGCGCTATCCGGCCCCAGCCGGTGAGCCTGACGGTGCGGCTTGACATAGTGACCGAATAGTATGCGCCATCGGGCCGACCCGGCGCACCAGGGAGTGGACCATGCGAAGGCTCTGGACCGCCGCCTCGCTGGCCGGCCTGTGCGCGATGGCTGCCTGCAGCTCACCGCCCGCCGTCACGCACCCGGGCGGACCCGCCAACCCGTCCAGCCGGGCCGCCGCCTCGGCCACCGCCCGCGCCTCGGCTGGCACCGCCACGGCCCGGCCGAGCGCGAGCCAGGCGGCCGATGTGGTCCCGGCCGCGCCGGCCCTGCCCCAGGTGACGGTGCCCCGGGTGACCGTGACCCGGATGCGGACCGCGGACGGCTCCGTGCTCACCGTCGCGACCTTCGCTGGTCCGGTGACGTACGTCCTGCACGACGGCAGCGAGGATCCCGGGGCGGCGGCGGGACGGGTCCAGGCCGGCCCGGCGGTGGCCGGCGCCGAGCGCAAGCGGCTGCTGGCCGCGTTCAACGGGGGGTTCAAGCTGTCCGCGGGCGTGGGCGGGTACGAGCAGGAAGGCCACGTGGCCAGCGCGCTGCGGCGGGGCCTGGCCAGCCTGGTGATCGACCGTAGGGGCCAGGCCAGGATCGGGGTCTGGGGCGACGGCGTGCCCGCACCCGGCGAGGCGGTGTACAGCGTCCGGCAGAACCTGACGCCGCTGGTGCTGAACGGCCGGCCCACCGCGGCCGCGGCGGACTGGGGCCTGTGGGGCGCCACCCTTGGCGGCGGCGAGTACGTCGCCCGCAGCGCGCTCGGCCAGGACGCCTCCGGCGACCTCATCTACGCCGCGAGCATGTCCACCACCCCGGCCGACCTGGCGTTCGTGCTGGCTTACGCCGGCGCCCGGATCGCGATGGAGCTCGACATCAACCCCGAGTGGGTCCAGCTGGACGTGGCCGGCCGGCCGGGCGGCTCGCTGCGGGCCTCGGTTCCCGGCCAGTACCGTCCGGCCGACCAGTACCTCACCGGGTGGGCCAGGGACTTCATCACCGTGCTGGGCCCGCCCCCGGCCCCGCCGCCGCCCAGCAAGCGCCTGCGACCCTAGCTAGGTCCAGTCCGCCCTGGCCCGCGCTTTCGTCGCGGATTGTGCCGGTACGCGCCCAGCCACCCTGCTAACGTGCCCCCTGACAGCCGAACGGGAGGCTTCCTTGGCCGGGATGATCTTCTTTACTGACAACTACCAGGACCGCAGCACCAATGACGGATATCAGTTCGAGTTCTTCTGCCGACGCTGCGGTAACGGTTACACTTCTTCCTTCCAGCACTCAGCCACCGGGTTTGGCGGCCGGCTGCTCCGGCTGGGCGGCGACCTGGTCGGCGGCAGCGTCGGCGAGAAGGCCGCGCAACTCGGCTGGGACGCCGAGTGGATGCGCGACGGCGCCCGCGGGTCGACCCGCGACAAAGCCCTCGCCCGGGCCGTCGATGAGATGCAGCCGTACTTCCACCAGTGCCACCGCTGCGGGCAGTGGGTGTGCGGACAGGTCTGCTGGAACACCGAACGGGGCCTGTGCACGACCTGCGCCCCCAAGCTGGACCAGGAGATAGCCGGCCTGCAGGCCGCCGCGCAGGTCAATCAGCTGAACCAGAAGATCCAGAGCCAGGACTGGACCAGGGACATCAACTACCGGGACCAGGGCACGGGCCTGTGCGCGGCCTGCGGGCAGGAAAGCGGCGGCGGCAAGTTCTGCCAGAGCTGCGGCCACCCGCTGGCCGCGGCGGAGTCGGCCAGGAAATTCTGCGGAAACTGCGGGACGGCGCTGACCGGCGCGAAGTTCTGCGTCGAATGCGGGACGCCGGCCGGGTAGCGGGCTGGTCCCGTGAGCGCTGCTCAGTACCGGATACTCTCCGCGGCTGGCGAGGAACAGGGCCACGCTGACGTGGACGTGGCCGACGGCGTCCTCGTGCTCGCACCGTCTGAGGGAGGCGTGCTGCGCATCCCGTTCGGCCATATTTCCTCGGTCGCCGAGCCCGAGCCGTTCATGGTGCGGATCGGCCTGGCCGACGGGAACGCGATCGAGCTCAGCCGGCTCGGCGTGATGCGCACCCAGTTGCTCGCCGAACTCCGCGACGGCCGGGGCGACGCGGCGTCGGCCGCGGCCATGGCGGTGGGCGAGGCGGCGATCTTCTCCGGCGTGAGCGGGGGCGAGCCGGCCGAGGTGCGGGTCTACGACGACGCGCTGCTGGTCATCGGCGCGGCCGGCGGCGAGCGGGTCAGCTTCTCCTTCGTCGGCGCGGTGCGGGCGCAGGACTACGCCGTCACGGTCGAGGTAACGGGACGGGAGCCGGTGATCATGTCCCGGCTCGGCCGGCGGACCGGCGAGCTGGCCGCCCTGCTGGACCGCCGGCTCGCCGAAGCCCGCGGCCGGACGGCCGCGTTCCTGGGCTCGCTGCTGCCCGGGCTGGACCCGATGGCGCTGCGCACGGCCGCCGGGCTGCTGCGTGACGGCGTGGCCGTGCCGGCCAGCACGCTGGACACCATCCACCCCGACCTGGCCGGCACCCTGGTCCAGCTCGCCACGCTGCCCGCCCGCCGGGACGCGGTCGCCGAACTGGCCCGCCGGACCGACCTCGCGATCGGGTTCAGGCAGCTGGTCTCGGTGCGCCGGCCCGCGGCCGGGGTGACGCCATGGCGGGACCATGCCGCGGCACCGCACATCGGCACGCACGACAGCCCCGGCGGGGCGTTCCAGCCGGGCATGATGGGCATGATGGCGGCCGGGGTCATGGCCGGCGGCCCGCCGCTGGGGCCGGGCGGGCTGGCCGGCCCGCCCGGGCCGTTCGGCTTCGGCGAGGGGTACGGCGCGTTCGGCGCCTACTGGGCGTTCCGCGCGCTCGGCGCCGGGATGAACGCCCGCCAGCAGCGCCCGATGACGCCCCGGCCCGATGTCACGCGAGGGAGCCTGGTGCCCGCCACCGAGGACCTTTCGGCCCTGGTCGCGACCGGTGAGAGCCCTACCGTGCTCGCGTTCGCGCTCGGCCGCAGGCCCGGCCGGGTGGTCTACGAGGTGCTCAACCAGCCCGAGCCGATGACGTTCGTGTACCGGGCGGACGGCGCCGACGGGCTCGCCACGATCAACCGGGCGCTCGACGACGCCGGGTTCCAGGCGGCGGCCGTCCACGCCGACCCAGCCGCCCAGGTGCCCCATGACGCGCAGTGGCCGGACCGGATCACCCAGCTGCTGGCGGACTGACGATCCGCGTACTGACACCTCCGTGATCACGAAGGCTCCTGGTTCCCTTCCCAGATCTGATCCGGGCCAGGCGGGCACCGTAAGCTTCACGTACCGGCGCGACGATACCTGGAGCCCAGATCATGCCCTCGTCAGTTCCCGTGATCGACCTGGATCCCTGGTTCGGCGCAGACGCGGCGGCCCGCGCGGCCGTCGCCGCCGAGGTCGACGCCGCGCTCCAGAGCGTGGGCTTCTTCCTGATCAGCGGGCATGGCGTGCCTGACGACCTACGCGCCCGGGTCCGCGCCGAGGCGCGGGCGTTCTTCGCGCTGCCGCCCGGGGCCAAGCGGCGCTACGCCGTCACCGTCGGCGGCCGGGGCTGGCTGCCGCCCGGCGTCGAGGCGAACGGCTACGCCGAGGGCACACAGACACCGCCGGACCTGAAGGAATCATTCGCGGTCGGCGCCGACCAGCCGACCGGCGACCCCGACGTCGACGGGTACTGGTTCCAGCCCAACGTCTACCCGGCCGAGGTGCCCGCGCTCAAGCCCGCGGTCGTCGCCTACCTGGCCCGCATGCGCGCCCTCGCGGACGAGTTGCTCGTGCTGTGCGCCGCCGCGCTGGGCCTGGAACGTGACTTCTTCACCCGGCACACCGGGCACGCCACGCACACGATGAACATCAACTGGTACCCGCCGATGGCGGTGGCCGGCCAGCCGGAACCCGGCCAGTTCCGGATCGGCCCGCACACGGACTTCGGCACCGTCACCATCTTGGACCGCGAGCCGGGCCGCGGCGGCCTGCAGGTGTGGACCGCCGAAGACGGCTGGGCGGACGCGCCCTACGTGCCCGGCGCCTTCACGATCAACACCGGCGATCTGCTCGCCCGCTGGAGCGGCGGCCGGTGGAAGTCCAACCGGCACCGCGTGCTGCCGCCGCAAGCCGAGGCGCCTGATGAGGACCTGGTCTCGCTGGTCTACTTCTACGAGGCGGACCACGACGCCGTCATCGAGTCGCTGCAGCCGCCGATCGGCCGCCCGAACGACTATGCACCGGTCGTGTCGGCCGAGTTCCTGAAGGAACGCCTGGACGCGATCACGATCGGTTAGCTGGCGTCGCGTAACAACAACGATGGAACATCGATGTCGCGGGGACGACCACGATGCTCCATCGTTGCCGCTTCCGGGGAGGTGCGAAGGTGCTGGCTGCACGGCGGAAGTGACGGAAGCTGGCGGAAGTGACGAGGGGGGCGAGCGGGCGGCGGCCTGATCGGTTAGTAGTAGTAGGGGAACCGCGTCCAGTCCGGGTCGCGTTTCTCCAGGAACGCGTCCCGGCCTTCGACGGCCTCATCGGTCATGTAGGCGAGCCGGGTCGCCTCGGTCGAGAACACCTGCTGACCGACCAGCCCGTCGTCGATGAGGTTGAACGCGAACTTCAGCATGCGCTGGGAGGTCGGGCTCTTCGCGTTGATCGTGGCCGCCCAGTCCAGCGCGGTACGCTCCAGGTCCGCGTGCGGCACGACCGCGTTGACCATGCCCATCCGGTGCGCGTCCGCCGCGTCGTAGGTTTCGCCGAGGAAGAAGATCTCCCGCGCGAACTTCTGGCCTACCTGGCGAGCCAGGTAGGCGGAGCCGAAGCCGCCGTCGAAGCTCCCCACGTCGGCGTCGGTCTGCTTGAAGCGGGCGTGCTCGCGGCTGGCCAGGGTGAGGTCGCAGACGACATGCAGGCTGTGCCCGCCGCCCGCGGCCCAGCCCGGCACGACGCAGATGACCACCTTCGGCATGAACCGGATCAGCCGGTGCACCTCCATGATGTGCAGGCGCCCGGCCCGGGCCGGATCGATGGTCTCGCCCGTCTCGCCGTCGGCGTACTGGTATCCGCTGCGGCCGCGGATGCGCTGGTCGCCGCCGGAGCAGAAGGCCCATCCGCCGTCCTTCGGCGACGGGCCATTGCCGGTGAGCAGCACGCATCCCACATCACTGGACATCCGGGCGTGGTCCAGCGCCACGTACAACTCGTCGACCGTGTGCGGGCGGAAGGCGTTCCTGACCTCGGGCCGGTTGAAGGCGACACGGACCGTGCCCGAGTCGACGGCGCGGTGGTAGGTGATGTCGGTGAACGAAAACCCTTCGACGCGACGCCACCGCTCAGGTTCGAAGATCTCAGAGACCATGGCCCCATTGTGGCCGAAGCCAGCTATCCGCCGACGCCGACGCGCAGGTTGCCGACGTCCGGGCCGCAGAAGTCGCCGCTCCGCACTGGCGTCACATCATCAGCGATGTCATCATCGCGTAACACGCCTGACATCATCGGGCGTGAGGATATGGGTCATTTATCTCATTCCGAGGAGCGCGCCCGATGACCGACACCCTGGACACGATGACCGCTGCCGCTGTCGTCGAGCGCCAGAAGCTGCAGCGCCACTTCGGCCGCTTCGACATCCTGTTCTTCCTCATCTGCACCATCGTCGGCGTGGACACGATCGCCACGGTCGCGCAGGGCGGCGGCGAGGCCTTCACCTGGATGATGATCTTCGCCGTCGTCTTCTTCGTCCCGCAGGCGCTGCTGTTCGCCGAGCTGCGCCGCAGCCACCCGGACACGCCCCGCCCGTTCCGGATGCCCGCCTACCGGCCGCTGACCGTCATCCTGATGGTCCTGGTGGCCATCGCCAGCGTGCAGCTCATCGCCCCCGGGCTGGGCAAGTCCTGGTTCGGCGCCGACTTCATCCCGTCGAACTGGACATACGCCGAGCGGTACACCTACCTGTGGACCGAGCTCATCCCGGTGCTGGCATTCATCGCCGTCGGCGTGCTCTTCTGGTGGCTGGGCCGGCGGACCCGGGCGCAGGCCGCCACGGTGGATGCGGCCGCCCCGGTCAGCTGACAGGATGTGCTGGGGGCCAGGCGCGACCACGGGGTTCAGCCAGGAGCCGGTCCGGGCAGGCGGAAGCCGTCGACCTCGATGCCGAACTCGGCGCCCGCCCGCAGGGCGACGTCGAACAGGTACTGCCCGACCGAACGCTCGCAGTGCAGCAGGTACGACCGAATGCCGTCCAGGTCGTCGCGGATCACGTCGGTGGCCACGGCGGCGACCGCGGTCCGCAGCGCGGCCCCGTCCGGCACGAGATCGTCACTGAGGTCGATGGCGGAGAGCTTGGCCAGGACACCGGCCGACCGGTTGCCGGTCAGCCGGATGAGGGCCCGGCCGTGGGTAAGGTCGACCCAGGTCGCACCGCTATCCCGGGCGTCGGATCCGACCAGTTGCACCAGCCCGGCGGTCAGCGCGGAAGCCTGCCCGACCGGGCCGATCAGCAGCCATTCTCCCGGCCCGGAGCCGACGACGAGGGTGCCGGCCGGGTCCCGCGCGGCGCGGCCGAACCGGACACCGCACACCTCGGCGTGCCGGCCGGTCAGCGAGTACTTCAGCGCCACCTTCGCCAGCGGCGTGCAGTCGGTCAGGGTCAGGTCCGGGCTGGCCGCGCGCACGGCACTGACCTGCCAGCCGGCCACCACGGTGACCGGTCCGGCGGGCGCGATGGGGCTGCGGGCCAGCGGTGCCGGCCAAGACGGCCCCGGGCTGGGGGCTGCGGAGGCCACGGCCGGCTCCGCGGTTAGGGCCGGCTCCGCGGTTACGGCCGGCTCGGCGGTTACGGCCGGCTCCGCGGTTACGGCCGGCTCCGCGGTTACCGCCAGCTCGGCGGTTACGGCCGGCTCCGAGACAGGCAGCTCAGGCATGCGTGCGCCTTCCGTCCGGGTCGACGTGGGCTAGCTGCGGGGTGACCCGTGCCTGGATCTCGCGGCCGGTGGGCAGCCGCACGGTGACGAGGGTGCCCGGGCCGGCGAGATGTACCGCCACCTGGGCCAGGCAGACGGACCGCCGCAGCGTCGGTGACATCCGGCTTGAGGTGATCCGCCCGGCGATCCGCGCACCGCCCGCGCCGTCGGCGCCCGCGCCGACACCACCTGGTTCGACGATGAGGCTGGCCTCGTCGGGAACGACCGAACCGTCGAGCGGCTGCAGCCCCACCAGGCGCGGGCCTTCCTCGCCGGCGAGCTGCCAGGCCAGTTCGGGCTGGCCCAGGAAGTCGTCCTTGTCCAGCTTGATCGCCGGGCCCAGGCCGGCGCTGAAGCCGCGGGTCAGGCCGTCGGTGTCCTGGCCGACGATGAAGTGGCCCTGCTCCAGCCGCAAGATCCGCTGCGCCTCCACCCCGAACGGGGCGACGCCCAGGTCGGCGCCTGCCGCCAGGAGCGCCTCCCAGACGTGCAGCCCGTAGCCGGCCGGAACGTGCAGCTCGTAGCTGAGCTCGCCGGTGAAGCCGATCCGCCAGACGACGCAGTCGTCCACCCCGGCGATCCGCCCGGCCCGCACGTGCATGTACGGGAAAGCCTCCGGGGCGAGGTCGATGCCCTCGCTGAGCCTCCCCACCAGCTCTCGCGACGCCGGCCCGGCCACGTTGACGCTGGCATACGCGGTCGTCACCGGGGTGATCGCGACCCGCCAGTCCGGGTGGGCGGTCTGCAGCCAGCTCTCGGCCCACTCCCAGACGGCCGCCGCGCCCGAGGAGGTGGTGGACATCAGGTAGCGCTCGGGTCCCAGGCGGCCGGTCACGCCGTCGTCGAGTACCACCCCGTCCTCGGTGCACATGACGCCATACCGGGTCCGGCCGATCTCCAGCCGGGACCACTTGTTGACGTACAGCAGGTTGAGCAGCCGGGGCACGTCGGGGCCGCGCAGGTCGAGCTTGCCGAGCGGGGTGACGTCGATGATGCCGGCACGCTCGCAGACGTTCCTCGCCTCGGCGGCCGGGTCCCCGTAGCTGTCCGGCCGGATCCAGGCCCCGGCGATCAGCGGCCGGGCGCCGTGCGCCTCGTGCCAGTACTGCATGGGAGAGTAGCGCACCGGCTCGTACGACCGCCCGGCCAGCGCTCCGAGGGTGACGGGCACGTACGGCGGCCGCCACGTGGTGGTCCCGGTCTGGGCCACGGACCGGGACGTGGCCTGGGCCACGATCGCCACCGTGTTGACGGTCTCCAGCTTGCCCTGCACCGGCCCCATGGTCGCGGTGGTGAACCGCTTGGCCAGCTCGACCGAGGAGAAGCCCTCGGCCACCGCCCCGATCAGGTCCCGGGACGATACGTCCTCGCTGAAGTCGACGATCCCGTGCGTGCGGCCCTTGAACAGCTCGGGATGCGGGTCCACCGGCAGGGCCGGGAGCGGCAGGGTCTGGACGGCGGGGCCCTCCCCAGGGCGAGAGGGGCGGGTGGGCACCGCGACGGCTCGGGCCCGGGCGGTCGCGGCCGCGCGGCGGGCAGCCTCGGCTCCGGTCGCGGCCGCGTGCGCGATCACCTCGTCCAGCGGGCCGTCGCCCGCGATCCCGCCGGTCACGAGCACGTCCGCCGGCAGCGTGGCCTGGTCGGGGAAGAACCGGGCGGCCCGCGGATCGTAGCGGGGGCGGTTGCCGGCCATGTTCAGCAGGGACGTGGGCGCGGTCCAGCCGGTCGCCGTCACCACGAGGTCGCACTCGATCGTGCTGCCGTCGGCGACCTGGACGGCGCGCACCCCGGAGCGGCCGTGGACCGCGGCCAGGTCGCCGCCGCGGCGGGCGTCCTCCACCCGCGCGACATCCACACCCGCCCGCCGCAGGTCAGCCACTGCCGCATCGCCGTCGACGTTGGCCACCAGCACCACGGCCCGCTCGCCGGGCCGGACGGCGTACAGGTTGATCAGGCGGCGGACGGCGGTGGACAGCATGACGCCCGGCAGGTCATTTCCGGCGAAAACGTAAGGCCGCTCGATCAGGCCCGGCGCCAGGATCAAGGTCTTGGCGCGCGCCTTGATGAGTCGCTCGGCCTCGGCACCGCCCGGGCCGCGGTCGAGCACGGCGATCAGGTTGCCGTCGTAGCGGCCGAGCACGACCGCGTTGGTGAGCACCTCGATGCCGGCCTCCGCGGCCACCTGCCCGGTCAGCCGCCGCAGGACCGCGAGCCCGGCCTCGGTGCCCCAGCGCAGATGGCCGCCCAGTTGGTGCTCCTCCTCGGCCAGCAGCACCCGCGCGCCGGCCTGGGCCGCCGCGACCGCGGCGGCCATCCCGGCCGGGCCGCCGCCCGCGACGAGCACGTCCGGGTGAGCGTGCCGCTTCTCCTGCGCCCGGCGCGGCGTGCCCGGCCAGACCGCCCCTCCGTTCACGAACCGGCGCAGCACGGCCTCATAGGCCGGCCACAGCGGCCGGGGCCGCATGAACGTCTTGTAGTAGAACCCGGCCGTCAGGAACCGGCCGGCCAGCCGGTTCGCGGCCTTGGCGTCCACGTGCAGCGAGGGCCAGGCGTTCTGGGCCGTGACCGTCATGCCGTCGGTGACCAGGCGGTGCGCGCCGCGGACGTTCGGCTCGTCGCCGACCTGGACCATGCAGCCGGGGTCATGGAAGCTCGCGGTCAGCAGCCCGCGCGGCCGGTGGTACTTCAGGCTCCGGGAGAACACCCGCTCGCCCGCGGCCGCCAGCGCGGAGACGATCGTGTCGCCGGGATAAGCCGCGTACGCGCGGCCGTTCCAGGTGAAGGACAGCGAGCCATCACGGTCGATCACCTCGCCCGGCTGGCGGGGCAGGCGGCCCATCATGACCGGCCCCGTCATACCGGGCCGCCCTGCGGCTCGGCGCCCGCGGGCCAGGCCGCGCGGATCTCGTGGGTCTCGGTGTGCCGCTGCACCGTGATGAAGCGGCGGCAGCCCATCCGGTGGTACCAGGTTTCGGTGGCCCAGCCCCGGGTGTTGGCCCGCAGGTACAGGTAGGCCCGCCACTGCGCCGGGGTGGCGCGGGCCGGATCCGGCCGCGAGACCACCTCACCCGCCTGCCGGAACTCCCCGGCGTCGCGCGGGCCGCACCAGGGACACGGCATCATCATCATCAACGAGGCCCTCTCAAGGTCAGTGGCCGACGGCGGCGGCGCCCTTCTCGCCGACGAGTGTGCCCGCGCCGAACCGGTCAAGCCCGAACGCGGAGATGATCTCGGGCGGCCGGCCGTCGGCGATGCACTGCGCCATCGCCTCGCCGGATACCGGTCCCGCCTTGAACCCGTAGGTGCCCCAGCCGACATCGAGCAGGAACCCGCCGACCGGCGTGGGGCCCATGATGGGCGAGAAGTCCGGGGTCATGTCGCACAGGCCCGCCCACTGCCGGAGCACGCGCACCTTGGACAGGGCCGGCATGAGCTCGAGCACGTGTCCGGCGAGGTTCTCGATGAACTCCAGCGAGCCCCGCATCGAGTACGAGGTGAACGGGTCGACGCTGGCGCCGAATACGAGCTCGCCACGGTCGGTCTGGCTGACGTACACGTGCAGCGAGCCGGACACGATGACCGGCGAGAGGAACGGCTGCACCGGCTCGGTGACGGCGGCCTGCAGCGGGAAGGTGGTGACCGGCAGGGCCACCCCGGCCAGGTCCGCCACCAGCGTCGACCAGCCCGCGGTCGCGTTCAGGACGACACGGGTCGCGATGTCACCGTGGCTGGTGCGCACCCCTGTGACCTGCTCCCGGTCCACGTTGATGCCGGTGACCTCGGTGTCCTGATGAACGTGCACGCCGAGCGCGCTCGCGGCGCGCGCGTAGCCCCACACCACGGCGTCATGGCGGATGATGCCGCCGGGCGGGTGCCACAGCGCGCCGAGCACCGGATAGCGCGCGGCGGCGCTGACATCGACCGGCGGGGCCAGCCGCTTGACCTCGGCGGGCCCGATCACCTCGGAATCCACGCCCTGGGCCTTGTTGACCTCCGCGCGCCAGCGCATCGTCCGCAGCGAGGAGTCGCTGTGCGCGAGCGTCAGATGCCCGCGCCGCGAGAACATCACGTTGAAGTCCAGTTCGGCCGCGAGGTTCCGGTAAAGCTCCAGGGACCGGTCGTAGAACCGGACGCCTTCGGGCGTGAGGTAGTTGGAGCGCAGGATGGCGGTGTTGCGCCCGGAACCGCCCGAGCCGATGTAACCCTGGTCCAGGACGGCGACGTTGGTAATCCCGTGCCGGGCGGCCAGATAGTACGCCGCGGCCAGGCCGTGCACGCCACCGCCGATGATCACCACGTCGTAGCTGGGGCGCAGCGGATGCGCGGTCCAGGCGGCGGGCCAGTCCTCGTGGGTCAGGCCGCGGCGGAGCAGTCCCAGCGCCGAGTACCGGGCGGGGAACCGAGTCCTGCGCTGCCGGCCCGGACCGGGCCGCTGACGCCGGGCGAGCGCACGCCGCTCAGGTCCGTTTCCGGCCGTCTGCACGGGCATACCCTCCCCGCCGGTCATCTGCGCCCATCCGGCTTACCTGCTCCAGAGTAGTCCGTTAATGAAACTCTGTCTACCTGGAGTAAACAACCGGAAGAGTCCGTCGGACGGCCTGCGGACGGCCGGGTCTCAGGGGGGCCGGGCTCAGGAGGCCGGGTCTCAGGGGGCCGGGTCTCAGGCCGGGTCTCAGGAGGCCGGGTCTCAGGAGGCCGGGTCTCAGGGGCCAGTCTCAGGGGGGCCAGCGCTCAGGGGGCCGGCTGGATGGACTTGACGGACAGGAACTGAATCGGCAGTTCGATCAGCGTATGCGGGCCGTGCGGGACCTCACCGACGAACTGCATCGTGTCCCCCGGCTCCAGCAGGTAGCGGGAGTTACCGCAGAGGTACTCCATCCGCCCGGTGATCATGTAGATCAGCTCGGTGCCGGCGTGCTGGTAGAGCGGGAAGGTGTCGGCCCGCGAGGTCAGCGTGGTCAGCAGCGTTTCCAGCGTGTTGTGCGGCGCCCGCATCGTCCCCAGCGACTGGTACAGGTGACCGGGGCCGGATCCCTTGTGGTCGATCTCCAGGCCGCGGCCTGCCTTGATGTGCAGCACGTCCTGCTCCTCGGTCAGCCCGCGGAAGAACGCGGTCACCGGGACCTTGAGCGCGACTGAGAGCCGGGCCAGCGTGGCCAGGCTCGGCGAGGCCTGCATATTCTCGATCTTGGACAGCATGCCCTTCGACAGCCCGGTCAACTCGGCCAGGTGGGCCACTGTCAGGCCCAGTTGCAGCCGGAGTTCGCGGACACGCTCGGCGATCACCGCCGCGAGGGCATCTTCCAGCGCGCCGCCGGGGCCGGGCGGTGTGACCTGCCGGCCGTCCGCGCCCCGGTAATCCGCACTGTCATGTCCCGTGGCCTGCTTCATGGCCATCGGCTCCCTTCCCCGCAATAGCCGCCGACGACTACCTGGTACCTGGGGATCTGGCCGGCGACCACCGGTAGCACAGTATCCGCCCGTCCGGGCGCGCTGGCGCGCGGGCTCCGGGCGGGTGCCGCCGGGGCCAGACGCTAGTTTCTTCAAAGTAAATAATGTTAATCTATAGTGAATATCTTCGGTCAGGGGTCGAGGGGAGGGTCCGGCCTGCGGGTCAGCGTCGCCCGGCTTGCTGCGGGTCGGACGGCGCGCCGACCAGGTCGAGGATGGCCGCGCCCCGGAGCCGCCTGCGGACGATCGCGGCCACTTCGCCCTCGATCACCTTGCGGATCCCGGTCGCCGGGAGAGCGTCCATGACCACGTAGCTCACCTGGCGGGCGCGGGCGGCCTTGGCGATCGCCCGGCCCGCGCTGCGGGTGGCGGTGACCTGCCCGTCGGCGGCGCAGCCCTGCCGCTCCAGGTCCCTGATGGCCCGGTCCACGATGCCGACCTGCTCCTCCCGCTCGCGGCGGGTCGGCATCAGGCCCGGATTGGGCAGGCCGAACGCCGAGCCGTAAACCTTCAGGATCGAGATGACCGCGACCGGCCCGCCGGCCGCGAGCTCACGGGCCCGCCTCGTCGCGGCCCGGCTGAACGGCGCGCCGGACGAGGCCAGCAGGACCGCGGCAGGCTCACCCGGCTGCGTATCCCAGCGGCGGCGGCTCGGCAGCATGGGTGCGCCCCGCTACCCGGCCACCGGGGGCTCGCCGGCCGGCTCGGGCTGGGCGAGGCCCTCCGCTGCGGCCAGGTGAGCGCCATTGGCTTCCACGGTCGCGGGCGGCTCGACCTCCAGCACCAGCTGGACGCCGCCGGCGGCGGCCGCGAGCTTACGGTCCTGCCAGGCCCGCCACCAGTACAGCGGCGCGTACAGGGCCACGATGAGCAGGCCGAGCAGGTAGAGCCCCGGCCCCTGGTGGGGGCCGACGACGACGTTCGGCGAGTTCCAGCCGCCGTAGAAGTAGATGACCGTCCATATCACGAAGACCGCGAGCGCGCCCCACTTGGCGAAGGTGGGCAGCCGGAACGGCCGGTGCACGTCCGGGCGCAGGTGCCGGTAGACGAAGTAGCCGCCGAAGGCGAGCGTGCAGGACAGCAGGTAGCCGCCGTTGGAGATGATGTAGATCCGCACCGGCGAGCCCAGCAGGACCAGCAGCGCCGAGCAGACCACGTTGAAGCCCATCGCGTAGTCGGGCACGCCGTGCCTGTTCAGGTGGGTGAACCAGCGCGGCAGCTGCCCGTCCTCGGCGGCCTGGTACAGCGACCGGCCGACGCCCATGATGGCGTTCAGCACCGACAGTGCCAGGGCCAGGATCAGCGGGATCCCGATGAACCACTGCTCCCACGACCCGTGCCCGAAGATGTGGTTGGTGTAGCTGAGGTACAACGTCAGCGGGTCGGCGCTGCTCACGGCCAGGCCCAGCACGGCCACGAACATCAGCGGCGTCGCGATGTAGATGAACATGCCGAAGATGCCCTCGGCCGTCAGGGCGATCTTGGCGTCCCGGGCGCCGCCCCGGCACTCGCCGACGTAGCAGGCCGCCGCCTCCATCGCGATGACGTTCCACAGGATGGGGAAGAACCACGCGGCGATGAACACGGCGCTGACGTGGACGCCGGGCGGCGCGTGGAAGCCGGCCACGTTGTGCCAGTGCAGCGAGCCGGGCTTGAAGAACGGCAGGAAGATCATCGCCGTGATCGGCAGCATGGACAGCACGCCGAGAAAGGTCGCGAAGGCCGCGCCGAGCCGGATCCCGAGGTAGGACGGGATGAAGATGATCAGCAGCAGCGCGAAGCAGACAAGGAGGATGTTGACCCCGATCGGCGTGCCCCAGGTGGTGCCGACGGGATCGATGGTGTGACCGGGGCTGAACTTGAACAGGACCGCCAGGTAAGACGCCGTCAGGATGACGTTGATGGGGGCGACAGGGAACCAGCCCAGCCAGTACGCCCAGCCCGAGGTCCCGCCGATGTGCCGGGCCACCTTGTCGCCCACGAGCGGCCGGAACGACTCGGTGGCGAACGACGGGATCCCGCCGGTCCGGTCCGGCCAGATGCTGGCCAGTTCCGCGAGGCACAGGCACAGGAAGCAGCCCGCGATCGTCATCACGCCAATGAGGATGATGCCGAGCGCCCCGGTGCCCTGGACCACGTACGGCGCGATCCCGGTGACCAGGATGGTCCCGGCCAGGCCGATGACGAACGCGCCCCACCAGTGGGTGCCTTTGGTCAGGCCCTTGGCCGGCGGGGCGCCGGCCCCGTCCACATTGCTTACCGTCGCCATCGCGCTGCCTTTCCGCCGAGTACCGAACGCTGGAAACAGGGGGAAGCCGGTGCGCCGTCGAGCCGGAGTCCGTCAGGAGAGTGAGATGGGCTAGATCGGGGGGAATGGGCCGTTTTCTAGAACAAGGTCAGGTAGCGGTCGACCTCCCAGTCGCTGACCACCGAGTGCCAGGAATGGAATTCGGTACGCTTGACCTGGGCGTAATAGTCGATGTAGTCCCCGTCCGGCGTCTTGCCCAGGGCGTCGCGCAGGACGTCGTCGGCGACTAGCTGGTCCGCCGCGTGCAGCAGCGTCGGCGGGAGGCTCCGGATGCCCCGGCGGGCCACCTCCTCGGCGGGCAGCACGTGCAGGTTGTCACGGTTCGGCTCACCCGGCTCCAGGCCGCGGTCGATGCCGTCCAGGCCGGCGGCGAGCTGCGCGGCCATGGCCAGGTACGATGTACTGGTAGGCCATCGGCGACAGCCCGAGGCCGCGCGGGTCGGCCGGGTCCGCGAACAGCTCCGCGCCGGTCTGCGCGTCCCACAAGCTGGAGTGCATGTGCAGGCCGGTCCCGGTGAGGTTCGCGAACGGCTTGGGCATGAACGTCGCGGCCATCCCGGCCTGGTGCGCCAGGGTGTGCACCATGTACCGGTAGAAGATGAGCCGGTCCGCGCTGGTCAGCGCGTCGGCGTAGCGGAAGTTCTGCTCGAACTGGCCGTTCGCGTCCTCGTGGTCGTTGGCGTAGTTGGCCCAGCCGAGCTGGTTCAGGTACCTCGACACCGTGGTCAGGTGATCGAACATCCGGCTCAGGCCCTTGGCGTCGTAGCAGGGTGCCGACGAGGAGTCGAGCGGGTCGGCGACCGTGATGCCGCCCTCGGGCGTCCGCCGGACCAGGAAATACTCGGCTTCGCAGCCCACGTTGTAGACCAGTCCGCGCGCCTTGGCCCGGTCGAGCATGCGCTGGAGGATCAGCCGCGGCGTGTACGGCCACGGCTCGGAGTCCACGTAGATGTCACACTGCACCACGGCCAGGCCCGGCTGCCAGGGCGCCAGGGTGTACGAGGCCGGATCCGGCATGGCGATCATGTCCGGATCGGCCGGGCTCTGGCCCATCGGGCCGGCCGCGAACCCGGCGAACCCGGCGCCACCTCTGGCCAGGACCCCGAGGGCCTGGGTCGGGATCATCTTGGCGCAGGGCTTGCCGTGCATGTCGACGAACATGGCGAAGAAGAACTCGACGCCGTCGGACTCCGCGCGTGCTCTCAGGTCAGCCTCGACATCAGTCATGCGGCTCCTCCGTCACGCCGTCCACTCTGAGTAAACTTTGTGTAGCACGGGAGGTTCTGTGCTGTCCATAATGCCGACGGCCATTTAACCTACCTTTAACGTCACGGTGACGCGCGAGGCCCGTTTCCTAGCAGAGCTATCTGCACAGGTAACGGACGCGGGGCAGGATCGGGGCCGCACGGCCGGGGTCGCCGCCCGGCGGCCGGGCAGCCCGATCCTACGAAACGATGTTTCACCTAAGTGGATATCCGATTCGCCGGCGTGTTACCCTCGTCGCACAGTGTCCCTCGTCGCACAGTGTCCCCCGCTGCGGGCGTTCAGGCCAGGGAGGTACGGGTATGTGCGGAATCGCCGGCCTCCAGCTCAGGAATCCCGGTCTGCGCCCCCGGCTCGGCGAGCTTGTGGTCCCGATGCTCGGCATGCTCGCCGGGCGCGGTCCCGACTCGACCGGCGTGGCCGTCTACCGCGACGACGTACCGCCGGGTCACCTCAAGTACTCCCTGCGCGCGCCGCGCGACGGCTACGACTGGGCCGGCCTGACCCGGGCGCTGCAGGCCGCCAGCGCCGCCGGCCAAAGGGCCGACGACGACGACACGGCGGCGGCGCCCATGGTGCGCCGCCGCGGCCGGGATGCCGTCCTGGTCACCAGCCTGCCGGCGCAGCGCACCGCGGAGCTGCTAGCCGGCATCGACCCGGGCGTCCGGCTGTTCGGGTACGGCCCCGCCATCGAGGTCTACAAGGACACCGGGGCCGCGCCGGCGGTCTGCGCCCGGTACGGCGTGGCGGAGATGACCGGCTACCAGGCGATCGGGCACACCCGGATGGCGACCGAATCGGCGGTGACCACCGAGCACTCGCACCCGTTCGCCGTGGCCGCCGACCTGGCCCTGGTGCACAACGGGTCGTTCTCGAACTACGCCACCATCCGCCGCGACCTGACCGACGCCGGCGTCCGCTTCGATACCGACAACGATTCCGAGGTAGCCGCCCGTTTCATCGCGAACGAGATGGCGTCAGCCGGGGCCGACCTGGCCGAAGCCCTGCGCCGGGTGCTGAAGGTGTTCGACGGGTTCTTCACCCTGCTCGTCGCGTCCTCCTCGTCGCTGGCCGTCGTGCGGGACTCGTTCGCCTGCAAGCCGATGGTCGTCGCGGAGACGCCTGACTACGTGGCGGTCGCCTCGGAGTACGTGGCCCTGGCCGACCTGCCCGGCATCGAGAAGGCGGCGGTCTTCGAGCCGGCCCCGGAGGAGATCTACACATGGTCAGCGTGATGGCCGTCGAGCTGAGCTGCGCCGACCGAAGCGTCCGCGAGATCAACGCGGCACTGCGGCAGCTGCCGGACGGCACCTCGGTGCGGCTCACCGAGGTCCGGGGCCAGCACAACCTGGCGGTGGGGCTCTCCACCCGGCTCGACATCACCATCAGCGGCAACGCCGGCTACTTCACGGGCGCCCTGGGCGACGGCCCGGACATCACCGTCGACGGCTTCACCGGCTGGTCGGCCGGGGAAAACCTGATGTCGGGCACGCTGCGGGTGCGCGGCAACGCCTCGGAGTCGGCCGGCTCGTCGGCGCACGGCGGCCTGATCGTCATCGAGGGTGACGCGTCCTCCCGGGCCGGGATATCCCTCAAGGGCGGGACCGTCGCGGTGGCCGGCGACGTCGGGCACATGAGCGGGTTCATGGCGCAGGCCGGGACCATCCTCGTCGGCGGCGACGCCGGCGACTCGCTGGGCGACTCGCTGTACGAGGCCGTCATCTACGTGGCCGGGAAGATCCGCTCGCTGGGCTCCGACGCTCAGGTCGAGGACCTGACCGCCGCGGACGTCGCTCGCGTCCGCGAGCTCGCGGCGGCGGCGGGGTTCAGCCACGTCCGCGCCGAGGACGTGACCAAGGTCGGCTCGGCCCGCACCTTGTACCGCTTCGACGCTCTCAAGGATCAGAGGTACTAAATGGATGCTGATCTGCCCTGGACGGGAAACGTGCCCAGCCACAGCTTCCCGGCCGAGGTGATCGGCCAGATTCACCAGATGGCCGAGGAAGGCCGTTACGAGATCCGCGGCTGGGGCGCCAAGCGTTCCCTGCCGACCTTCGACGACCTGGTCTTCCTCACCGCGTCGCTGACCCGGTACCCGCTCGAGGGCTACCGGGAGCGCTGCGACACGACCACCGTCCTCGGCACCCGGTTCGCCAGCCGCCCGCTGGAGCTGGCCATCCCCATCACGATCGCCGGGATGAGCTTCGGCGCGCTGTCCGCCCCGGCCAAGGAGGCCCTGGGCCGGGCCGCCACGGCGGCCGGGACCTCCACCACCACCGGCGACGGCGGGATGACCCCGGAGGAACGGAAGGCCTCCCGGCTGCTGGTGTACCAGTGCCTGCCGTCCCGCTACGGCTTCAACCTCGAGGACCTGCGCGCCGCCGACGCCATCGAGATCGTCATCGGCCAGGGCGCCAAGCCCGGCGGCGGCGGAATGCTGCTGGGACAGAAGGTCAGCGAGCGGGTGGCCGAGATGCGCACCCTGCCGCCCGGCATCGACCAGCGGTCCGCCTCGCGGCACCCGGACTGGACCGGCCCGGACGACCTGCGCATCAAGATCGAGGAACTGCGCGAGGCCACCGGCTGGGAGAAGCCGGTGTACGTCAAGCTCGGCGCGACCCGGGTGGAGCACGACGTCAAGCTGGCCGTGGCCGCCGGCGCGGACGTCGTGGTGGTCGACGGGATGCAGGGCGGGACCGGGGCCACCCAGACGGTTTTCATCGAGCACGCGGGGATCCCGACGCTGCCCGCGGTGCGGCTGGCCGCCGAGGCGCTGCGCGACATCGGCATGCAGAACGAGGTGCAGCTCGTCGTCTCGGGCGGCATCCGCTCGGGAGCCGACGTGGCCAAGGCCCTGGCCCTCGGCGCGACCGCGGTGTCGGTCGGGGTGGGCGCGCTCGTCGCCCTCGGCTGCAACCGGCCCGCCTACCGGCAGGGCGACCAGGACCGCGACGCGACCGCCGGGTACGCTGCTCTCGGTACCGTGCCCGGGCGCTGCCATCACTGCCATACCGGCATGTGCCCGGTGGGGGTGGCCACCCAGGAGCCCGAGCTGACCCAGCGGCTGGACCCCGAGACCGGCGCACGGTGGATGACCAACTACCTCAAGGCGCTGACCATGGAGCTGACCGCGTTGGCCAGGGCCTGCGGCAAGTCCGACGTGCACAACCTGGAGCCCGACGACCTGGTGGCGCTCACGGTGGAGGCCGCGGCGATGGCGCAGGTGCCGCTGGCGGGAACGAACTGGATCCCCGGCCAGCCGGGCCAGTAGTGGAGCTCGCGGTCGGCCGGCCTGGCCAGCGGCCGCCGCTCGCCGGGCTCGCCGATTCCCTCGACCGGTTTCTCCTGCCCCTGGTCCTGATCTCGGCCGCGGCGGGAGTGAGCTTCCCCGGTCCCGGGCGCCGCGCCGATGCCGCTGACGCCATCTTGGTCACGCTCGCGGTCCTGGTGTTCTCCACCGGCGCGGCCATGACCTTCAGCGAGATGGGCGCGATCAGGACCGCGGCCCGCCGCCTGGCCGTCGTGCTGCCGGTCACCACGGTCGGCCTGCCCGTGATCGCCTGGCTGGCCAGCCGTCTGGTCACCGGCGTGGCCCTGCGCGGCGGCATCCTGTCGGCCGGCATCGCGCCCGCCGAGGTGGCGTCCGTGGCCCTGGCCGGCCTGGCCGGCGGGGATGCCGTCCTGGCCGCCGTGCTCCTCGTCACGTCCACGATCTTGACGGTGCTGCTGGCCGGGCCCATTCTCAGCATCGCCGGCGCGCACTCCTCGGCTTCACCGCTCGGGCTGCTGTCGACCCTGGCCCTGGTCGTCGCTCTCCCGCTGGTCGCGGGGTCCGCGATGCGGTCCGTGGATCTGTTCGGCGGCCGCGAGCAGCCGGCCGTCCGGGTGCTGGGAACGGCCAGCCTGCTCGTCTTGCTGTGGGAGGTCGCGAGCCAGCTCCAGCTGCGGGCCAGCGACGCCCGCGTCCTGCTGGCTCTGCTCGCCTACCTCGCCGGCGGCGTGATCCTGGGCTGGCTCCTGGCGATCGGCGCGCCCCCGGCCCAGCGCACCGCCATCGTGCTGCCGACCGCGATGCGGGACTTCGCCGTGGCGGCCGGCATCGCCGCCAGCGCGTTCGGCGCCGCGGCAGCTGCCCCGCTGGGCATCTACGGACTCCTCGTGCTGATCTTCGGCGCCGCCGCGGTCTACGCGGCACGGCGGCGTACGCCACGGTCCGATGACCCGGGAACGAACGTTTCTCCGCTATCGTAGACAATGCGCCCACTACGCGGAGGCCGCGGCGGACGCTCAGCCACTGTTCGGGACGTCAGCGAGCACGCGAGGCCCTCTCAGCCAGCCTCGGGCCCGCCATGAAGATCTCGGCAGACGATTCTGTTCCCAGTAACGCAGCCCGGCAGGCCTGCCTGGCCTATCGGAGCCTGCGGATCTGTGCTCGCGGTCCGGCGAAGAGCCCAGGCGCCGCCCCGTGAACCGGTGATTCCGGTCGGCCTGTTTCCGTCGTCTGCACCTGGTGAGTCCCTCGTCAGTCCCGGGGCGGTTGACATCCGCGCCAGGAAAAGATCCGCTGACGCCGCAGCCTGCGCCGCGGCCAGCGACCACAAGGAGCCTTATGCCGACGACCTACGCACTGCTCAGCACCTATCCGCCCACGCAGTGCGGGCTAGCGACATTTACCGCGGCGCTGCTCACCCATATGCGCGAGCAGGGCGATCACGTCGCCGTCGTGCGGGTGCTCGATGAGCCCGCGCCATCTTCGGCTGGCGAGATCGTCCATGACCTGGTGGCCGGTTCCGCCGCGAGCGCGTCAGCTGCGGCCGAAGTACTCAACGGTTTCGATGTGGTGATCGTGCAGCACGAGTACGGCATTTACGGCGGCCCTGACGGCCAGGACGTCGTTTCGCTGCTCGAAGCCCTGCACGTACCGAGCATTGTGGTATTGCACACGGTCCTGGCGCAGCCGACGCCACGGCAGCGCATGATCCTCGACGCCATCATCGCCGCCGCTAGCGTGGTGGTGACGATGACGCGGACGGCCCGGTCGAGACTGCTGGATATCTACGGCACCGCCGCTGAGAAGGTCGTCGTGATACCGCACGGTGCGGCCGACAATCGAGCTACCGCACCATCGATCGGGTCTGGCCGGCCCATGGTGCTGACCTGGGGGCTGCTTGGGCCGGGCAAGGGGATCGAGCATGCCATCGATTCGATGGCCCTGCTCCGCGAGCGCGGGCTGCATGTCGACTACCAGGTGGCCGGTCAGACACATCCGCGCGTGCTGGGGCGCGACGGCGAGGCCTATCGGCGGGCGCTGGTGGCCCGGGCGCGGGCACGTAATGTGGAAGATCGCGTGCACTTCGATGGCCGGTTCCTTCCCACGGCTGCCTTGGGCCAGCTGATCAGCGCCGCCGATGTCGTGCTGCTGCCGTACGACTCGCTGGAGCAGGTCACCTCCGGCGTCTTGATTGAGGCGGTCACCGCAGGTAAGCCGGTGGTGTCGACGTGCTTCCCGCATGCCGTCGAGCTACTCGGCGCGGGACTCCTCGTCGACCGGCAGGACCCGGCGGGCATCGCCAAGGCGCTGCAGCGTACGCTGACCGAACCCGGCCTGTCGGCGAGCATGAGCAGGTACTCGGCGGATCTCGCGCCGCACATGCTGTGGCCAGCTGTGGCGCATTCGTACCGCGAACTGGCATCGCTCGTCACCGGAGCCAGGGCGGAAACCGCGGTATGAGCCACCCGACTGTGCCGTTCCGGCACCTGCAGCGCCTGACCGACCACGTCGGCTTGCTCGAGCATGCCGAGGGAATCGTGCCCAAGTACGAGCACGGCTACTGCGTCGACGACGTCGCCCGCGGCCTGGTCGTGGTGTGCCGGGAACCGTCGCCATCCCAGGAACTGATAACCCTGGGGCGCCGCTACCTCTACTTCCTGGCGCAGGCACAGGCGCCAGACGGACGGTTCCGTAACCGCCTCGGCTATGACCGCCGCTGGCAGGACCAGCCCGCCATCGGTGACTGCTGGGGCCGCGCTCTGTGGGGCCTTGGCACCGCCGCCGCCCGGGGACCCACCCCGGGGATCCGCGAGGAAGCCATCGACCGATTCGGCCGCAGCGCGAAGGTCTCATCTCCCTGGCCGCACGCCATGGCGTTCGCGGCGCTCGGGGCCGTCGAGGTACTCGAGAAATGGCCGGACCATTCTGACGCGCGCACCCTTCTCGACAGGGCCATCTCGGCCATCGGGGAACCGTCGGCTGACGCCCGGTGGCCGTGGCCAGCACCCAGGCTCAGCTACGCGAACGCGGCCATCGCCGAGGCTGTCATCGTGGCCGGCGCCAAACTCGGCCGCGGCCGGGTTCTGCGCAACGGCCTGCGCATGCTCGAATGGCTGCTGACCGTCGAGACCCGAGACGGCCACCTGTCGGTCGTGCCGGCCGGAGGCTGGAGTCTAGGCGAGCCCCGCCCGGCCTTCGACCAGCAGCCGATCGAGGTAGCCGCCCTGGCCGATGCGTGCATGCGCGCGACGACGGTCACCGGTGACCGCAGCTGGCTGGCTGGTGTTGAGATGGCCGTGGCGTGGTTCCTCGGTGACAACGACGCCAAGATACCGCTCCTCGACGAACGGACTGGAGGGGGCTGTGATGGCCTCAGCCGCACCAGTCGCAACCGCAACCAGGGAGCCGAGTCGACGATGGCGATGATTTCCGTGATGCAGCAGGGGCTGCGCCTGGCCCTCGCGCCGCGATGAAGGCGTCCCGGGCCGCAAGCGGGCTGCTGGCCCGGACCGAGCACCGGATCAGGCCGGACGCCTCTCGCACGATCGGCCGGCTATTCGTGCCGGGCCACGAGACCCTGATCCGGGGCGGTTCGCGTGCGCTGGCCGTCGTCGATCGGATCCTTGACCTGAACGAACAGGAAGTGGAACACGCGCTGGCCCGGACGCTGGCTCGATTCTCCGCGGGGTACCGTGACCTGGCCGGAACCCTCGAGCGCAACTTCCAGCTCGTCGCGCACCGGGTCGGTGCCGAGATAGAGGTAGGGAGCGCACGACGGCAGCTGATCGGAGCGTATTTCACCCATGAGTACGCACTCGAGGCGGCGGCCCTGTTCAATCCGTCGATCGTGGCCCACCCGGACCAGACAGGATGCCAGCCTGGGGAAGCCCGGTTCGTCATGAGCCTGCGGGCGGTCGGGGAAGGTCACCTATCGAGCATCGAGTTCAGGACCGGCACGATCGGCGACGATTCTGCGATCCGCTTCGACTCGCCTGGCCGGTTCCTGGACACCGGACGCACTCGGCCCGTCCGCTACGACCGCAACTTGTTCGCCAGGAAACTTACCGAGCTCGGCCAGGACGACGAGAACGCTCAGCTCCTCTGGAGGATCCTGCCGCCCCGCTTCACCTCGACCGAGCTGACTGCTGCGCTCGCCGAACTCTCCAGGCAGCAGGTGACACGCGCGGACTCGACAGCGCTCGTCGACAGGGTCGGGTGGATGGCGACGTCCAACTACGCCGTGGAGTTCGGTGAGCACCATTCTCTTCCCGAGCGGGTTCTGTGGCCCGCCGGCCCGGCCGAGAGCCACGGCATGGAAGACGCGAGGTTCGTGCGCTTCACCGACGGTGCGGACACGATCTACTACGCGACATACACGGCCTTCGATGGCTCACAGGTCGCGCCGCACCTGCTGGAAACCACCGACTTCCGGACCTTCACCATCTCCCAGCTCTCCGGTTCCTCGGCCGTGAATAAGGGCATGGCGCTGTTTCCCCGCCGGATCGCCGGCCGCTACGCCGCGCTCTCCCGCTGGGACAGGGAAAGCATCGCGATCGCCTACTCCGACGACGCTCATGACTGGTCCGAGGCCGTGACTGTCCAGTCGCCGGCCCGTCCGTGGGAACTGATCCAGCTCGGCAACTGCGGCTCGCCGATCGAGACTCCGGCGGGATGGCTGGTCTTCACGCACGGCGTCGGGCCCATGCGGGAGTACGCCATCGGCGTGGCCCTGCTCGACCTGGATCAGCCCGAGCGCCTGATTGCCGCGCTACCTGAGCCCCTCTTGGTGGCCGACGAGTCCGAGCGCGAGGGTTACGTCCCGAACGTCGTATATTCCTGCGGCGCCATGATGCACGGCGGAACCGTCGTGCTGCCGTACGGCTGCAGCGACTCGTACGTGCGGATCGCGATGGTCGACCTCAGCCTGCTCCTCGAACGGCTCATGGCCAGCCGCGATCTCGGCGGGACCGGAAGCAGCTAGCCACAGGTGGTCCGCCTTCGCTCTCCGAATGGGACTGGCGCGAATGCCTGATAAGGCAAATCTGGCGAAAACGTGCTGGATACTGCGTTAATTCTGGGTGACGTCAGTTCTCTGCCGACCCGCCGCACCCTAGTATTGGTCTATACCTGTTCCGTGGGGCCGATACGGGCGCCGCCGAGGTGAGCCAGAGATGACCGGCTGGAAGGCGGGGCCTCATGAGCCGCCGGGCGAAGATCGTCGGCACGATAGGACCCGCCTCCTCGGGCCGCCCAGTGATCGACCAGCTGGTGGCGGCCGGCCTCGACGTGGCGCGGCTCAACATGAGCCACGGCACCCGGGCTGACCACACGGAGGCGTACCGGGCCGTGCGGGCCGCCTCGGACGAGTCAGGCCGCAGTGTTGGCGTGCTGGTCGACCTGCAGGGTCCCAAGATCCGTCTCGGCACGTTCCCGTCCGGTCCTGTCCAGCTGGTGGCGGGCCGCGAGTTCACCATCAGCTGCGAGGACGTGCCCGGTGACGCCGCGCAGGCCGCCACGACCTACCCGGGGCTGGCCGCCGACGTCAGGGCCGGAGAGCAGATCCTGGTGGACGACGGCCGCGTCGTGCTCGAGGTGGTCGCCACGCAGGGTGCGCGCGTGCGGACCCGGGTCCTGGTCGGCGGTCCGGTTTCCGACCACAAGGGCCTCAACGTACCCGGCACCCGGCTCGGCGTCCCGGCGCTCAGCGGTAAGGACGAGCAGGATCTGCGCTGGGCCCTGGGCCTGCGCGCGGACCTGGTGGCGCTGTCCTTCGTCCAGGGGCCTGACGATGCCGCGCCGGTCCGGGCGATCATGGCGGAATCAGGCGTCCGGCTGCCGCTCATCGCGAAGATCGAGAAACCGCAGGCGGTCGACGCGCTGCCCGAGGTACTCGAAGCCTTCGACGGGCTGATGGTGGCGCGCGGCGACCTCGGGGTGGAGTTCCCGCTCGAGCAGGTGCCGATCGTCCAGAAACGCGCCATCACCTTGGCCAGGGACAAGGCCAAGCCCGTCATCGTGGCCACTCAGATGCTCGAGTCCATGATCAGTGCGCCCCGGCCGACCAGGGCCGAGGTATCGGATGTGGCCAACGCCGTGTTCGAGGGGGCGGACGCCGTCATGCTGTCGGCGGAGACCGGCGTCGGCCAGTACCCGGCGCAGACCGTGGCCACGATGGCCAGGATCATCGTCGCCGCCGAGCGCGAGTGCCTGCACGCCGAGTCCTCGCTGACCCGCGTGCCCACGACCACCGGCGGAGCCATCGCGCGCGCCGCCGCCGAGGTCGGCGCGATCGTCGGCGCGACCGCGCTGGTCGCCTTCACGATGTCGGGCGAGACCGCCCGGCGGCTGGCCAGGTACCGGTCGCCGATCCCGCTGCTGGCGTTCACGCCGCAGCCCGCCACGCGCAGCCAGCTGGCCCTGTCCTGGGGAGTCGAGACGTTCATCGTGCCGCCGGTGCGGCACACCGACGAGATGGTCCGGCAGGTGGAGACGGCCCTGATCGAGACCGGGCGCTGCCGCAACGGCGACAAGGTGGTCATCGTGGCCGGCAGCCCGCCGGGAACGCCAGGCCAGACCAACGCGCTGCGCGTCCACCGCATCGGCGACGCCATCGCCGGGCAGCAATGAGCTGACCGGTATCGACGCCTCGGTTGGGCGCTTAGCCCCCGGTCATCTGGCGGACGTTGAACGACGGGAAGCCCAGGAACTGGTGCATGACGTCAGCCACGCGCTGCAGCCGGGTCACGTCCACCGCTCCGACTGGGTAGGAATCGAGCGCCATGACCGCGGCCTGCACACCGGTCAGGCCGAGCGGCGCTGGGAGCGACTCCATGGCCTGCTCCACGGCGGTGCGGTTCGTGTCCGCGATCTGCTGGCCCTGCTCGAACGCGGCACGGAACGCCGCGAGCGTCGCCGGGTGCAGCGCCGCCCACTGCCTGGTGACAGCACAGCCCTGCACCGGGAACGCGGCGGTCGCGCCCTGGTCCAGGTCAGCGAGCAGCGAGACGCCCATCGACAGCTGAGCCTGGCTGGCGAACGGCTCGGGCAGCACCGCCGCCGCGACCTTCCCGGCCTTGAGCATCGCGGCCATCTGGGGCAGCGGATAGTACGCGAAACGCGCTCCGGACACCCGCAGCCCGTGATCGGCCAGCGCGGAGGCGGCCAGCAGGTAGAGGATGTTCCCCGGCGCGTTGACGCCGATGGTCTTGCCTTCCAGGTCGGCCAGCGTGCGGATGTGCGAGCCGGGCATCACGTACAGGCCCTGGGCTCCCGGTTCCATCACCGAGCCTTCGGCGAAAATGTCCAGGTCGGCGGCGACCACGACACTGCTGGCCGAGGAAGGCCGCTTCCCCTGGTCGTAGTTTTGCTGCGCCTGGATGTAGCTGACGTAGTTGCCGCAGGAGATGTCGATCCGGCCGTGCGGCTCGTCAAGCGCCTGGGCGTTGATGACCGTCGCGGAACTGACCGCCGGGATGAAGGTGACGTGCAGGCCGCGCGCCGCGAACAGGCCGTCGTGGAGAGCGACGAAGAAACCGGCAGAATCGGCGGCGGGCACCACCGCGACATTCAGGTCCGGTTGCTCGATGCCGACCGAGGCGGCGTTCCCGCCGCTGGTCAGCCTCGGTAGGAACAGAATCGCCAAGACTGCGACCGCCGCAACGGCGCCAAGTATCTCCGCGGCCCGGACTGTCCGCACGAAACTGCGTGCCATCGCCGGTTCCTCCATTTCTCAGGGTCGACAGGGACATCCCAGGCACAGATGGCCGCCCGGACCCGGCTGCGGGCTTCGGCCGCCGCGGCCGGTCCCGTGGTCGGCCGAACGCGGCACAGGTAGAGCTCGGCCGGACGGGTCGGCCTCATCGCGTTCACCGGGTTCCTTGGTGGCCGGTTCGAGCTGGTCCGAGAGCGGTGGTCGCTCTGCGCAGCTGCTACCGGGGAAGGTCCGAGCAAGATCTGAAATGCTCGATGCTGGTTGCGCGAAAAATGGTGCTGCAAGTTGCAGTGAGAGACATCGGTCAGCTGACGGATCTTTAACGACGGCCGACGAGCCGGTGCGCTTCAGGACTCGATGCAGGCTCTCTGAGCTGCCGCAGGAACGCGGCTGCCGGGCTCAGGCGTCGCGGTCCGCCTGAACAAGACGATGGCCAGGGTGAAAGCGACGACGACGATGCCGCCGAACTCGGTCAGCGTGAGCCAGAGGTGGCTACCTGGCGGCTGGTTCGCGAGCAGTGCCTGGAGGGTTTGTCGACGGCCTGGGTCATGGGCTGGTTGGCGGTAACGACGCGGAGCCGAGCCAGGTAGCCAGCGGTGGCGCGTCATCGGCATGGGTGGCCCAGGCGATGTAGCCGTCGGGACGGATCAGCAGGGCGCGGACGCCGGCCCATTCGGGGTAGTCTCCGCCAAGTTCCGCGGTCACGATGTCCAGACGGCCCTCGAACCCAGCGGGGGCGACCGTCGCGGAGCCCAGGTTGAGCAGGACGAACTTCGCGGGGTGCAGCAGGCCGAAGATCGCAGCGGGGGCGACCGTCGCGGAGCCCAGGTTGAGCAGGACGAACTTCGCGGGGTGCAGCAGGCCGAAGATCGTGGCGGCCGGGGCACCGCCTTGGCCGGCACCGCCTTGGCCGGCACCGCCTTGGCCGGCACTACCTTGGCCGGCACCGCGCAGGTCGAGGTCGGGAGCCCGCTGGCCGGCGACCTGGGCAATGACCTGGGCGGGCGCCGGGTAGCGGATGGCCAGGCCGGAGAGGCGGACGGCTAGCTCCCGGCACAGGGACGGGTGCGCGCCCAGGATCGCGTTGAACCGGTCCCGCAGCGCGACGCCCTCCCGGGTCGGGTTGGCGATCAGCCCGCACTGCGCGAGCGAGTCGTCGATCACGTCGAGGCCGACGGGATACCGTTCGGCGTGGTAGCTGTCCAGCAAGCCGGGCGGCGCCCAGCCGCCGACCTCGGCCGCCAGTTTCCACCCCAGGTTGGTGGCGTCCTGCAGCCCGAGGTTCAGGCCCTGGCCCCCGGCCGGGTAATGGATGTGCGCCGCGTCCCCGGCCAGCAGCACGCGCCCGGCCCGGTAGCAGGCCGCCTGTCTGGCCCCGTTACCCACCCGGCTCAGCCACGCATCGGAGGTCTCCCGCATGCCGAAGTCGGTCCCGGCCAGACGCATCGCGCTCGCCCGCAGCTCCCCGAACGTCACTGGCTTATCGACCGGGTCGTACAGCGTCGCATGGTCGATGACGGCCAGCCGGTGCCGGCCGCCGCCGATGGCCACCATGTACAGCGACCCGCCCGGCTGGTTCAGGGTCAGCGCGGGGGCCTGCGGCGGGTCGGTCAGCTCGATATCGCCCAGGATCGTCCGCCAGGTGTCCGGGGTCCCGGCGAAATCGATCCCGGCCGCGGCGCGGACCACGCTCGCGGCGCCGTCGCAGCCCGCCGCGTAGGCGGCGCGGAGGACCGCGGGCCCCCCGGGTGTGTCCACGTCGAGGTCGACGCCGGTCTCGTCCTGCCGCAGGCCGGTGACGGCGTGCTGCCTCAGGTACGGCACGCCGAGCTCGGCCAGGTGCTCCTCGAGCAGTTCCTCGGTCCGCCGCTGCGGCAGGAACAGCGTGTACGGGTAACGGGTATCGAGGAACGAGAAGTCCAGCCGGTTCTTCAGCAGCGCGAAGTGCGAGGACGGCACCGGGGTGCCCTCGGCCAGCCAGCGGTCCACCAGCCCGCGCATCGCGAACTGCTCCACCGTACGGGGGTAGATCGTGAGCGCCTTGGAGTACGGCGGCCGCTCCGCGCGCCGTTCCAGGACGACCGGGCGCACGCCGCCGCGGTGCAGTTCGGCCGCGAGCCACATGCCGACCGGGCCGCCACCCACGACGGCCACGTCATATGCGTCCATCACAGGTACGAATAGTCCACGGCGGCGGCGATCGGGTCGATGGGATCCGGCCCAGCTCCAGACAGCAGAGTCGGCGGGATCAGGCCGCTCGACCGCAGCGCCCCGGTCACCGCGGCGAGGGCGCCGGGGCTGGACCGCAGGTCCCGCGGGATAACGCCGCCGGCGGCCAGCGCCTGGCAGGCCCGCAGCGCGTAACGCGGCTCGATCGAGGTGCGCGCAGCGGCGATCGTAGCCGACTCCCCGATGTTGCCGCGGAACCATTCCGCCGCCTCGGCAAGAGCCTGCAGGAAAGCTGTCAGCACCGCCCGTTCGGCCGGAAAGCGGGCGCAGACGGCATTCAGGGCAAATTCCTCGGTCACCGGTCCGAGGTTAGTGAAGCCGGCGTCGGCAGCGATGTAGTCATACGGGATCATTTGCAGCGCCGCGTCGATCGTCCCGGCCTGTAGCGCCTTCCACCGCTCGACGTGCGAGCCCTCGAGCGCGAAGTCGTAGTCGGCCGGGTAGGTCAGGCCGTGCGCGGCGAGCATCCGCTCGGCGACATGCCGGGTGCCTTCGGTCAGGGATGACGTCCCGATCCGGCCGCCGCGCAGATCGCCGAACCTGCGGTGCCGGGGTATCGCGATCATCGACAGCGGCGGGCGGTCGATGAGGCCCGCGACCACGCGGAGCGGGCCGCCCGCCACCGCGTCCGCGATGCTGCCCTCCGGCGCGGTCAGCGCGATGTCCACCGCCCCGTCCCGCAGCGCGCTCGTCACCCCGTGGGTGGTGCCGAGGATCCGTTCGGCGGCGCGGAGCCCGCGGCGCTCGAGGAACCCGCGCTCCTGCGCCACCCACAGCGGGACGTTCACATAGGCCGGGGCCACGACACCGACCGTGATCTCCCTCATGGGGCGGATCCTTCCAGTTGCGAGTCCGGCGGGACAAGGTCCGGCGGCCAGCTTCTCCGGCGAACCCTTTCAGCCGAACCTGATGTTGACGCTCTTGAGCTGGGTGTAGGACTCGATCTCCTCGAGGTCCTCTTCCCGCCCGACGCCGCTGTTCTTGACGCCGCCGAAGGGTGCCCCGAGGTAGTGCCTGGATGTCTCGTTCACCCACACGTAGCCCGCCTCGACATCGCGGGAGAACGCCATCGCGGTCCGCAGGTCGCGGGTGAAGACACTCGCGGTGAGCCCGTACTCGACGCTGTTGGCGATGGCCACCGCCTCGTCGTAATCGGCGAACGGGATCGCGGCCAGCACCGGGCCGAAGATCTCCTCGGTGGCCAGCCGGCCGGCCGGATCGACGTCGGCGAACAGCGCCGGGCTGACGAAGTTGCCCGCGGCGAGGTCCCCCTCGGTCAGCCGCTCACCGCCCGTCACCAGCCTGGCCTGCTCGCTCTTGCCGATCTCGATGTAGGAAAGCACCTTGTCCAGCTGCTGCCTGCTGACGATCGCGCCGGTGTCGCTGGCGGGGTCGAGGGGCGGCCCGGGACGCAGGCCGGCGATGCGCTCCCCCACCCGGACGACGAAATCGTCGTAGCAGTCCCGGTGCACCAGCAGCCGCGAGGTCGAGCCACAAGACTGGCCCTGCCAGGTGAAGTTCATCCCGCGGATCGCGCCCTCGACGGCCAGGTCCAGGTCGGCGTCGGGGAAGACCACGATCGGGTTCTTCCCGCCAAGCTCGAGCGTCACGGTCTTCACGCTCGCCGCCGCGGCGCTCGCCTGAATGCGCCGCCCGGTGGCGGCGCTGCCGATGAAGGCGATCCGCGGGATGCCGGGATGCCGGACCAGCGCGTCCCCGACCTCTGCGCCGAGCCCGGTCAGGATCTGCACCACGCCCGGCGGGAACAGCCGCTGCAGGTCCTCGGCCATCGCCAGCGCCGACAGGGAGGTGAACTCGGACGGCTTGAGGATCACGCTGTTACCGGCCAGCAGCGGAGCGGCGAGCTTGGTCGCGGCGAACATCAGCGGGTGGTTGAACGCGATGATCCGGGCGACCACGCCGAACGGCTCACGCACCGTGTAGTGCAGCCGGCCAGGCGTCTCGGGCATGGTCCGGCCGCGCACCTCGAGCGCCAGGCCGGCCAGGTACCTCATCTGGCTGGTGGCGAGCCCGATGTCGTTGCGCATCTCGTGCAGCGGGCTGCCGTTGTCCATCGAGTCGAGCCGGGCTAGCTCCTCACCGCGTTCGGCCACGGCATCGGCGAAGGCGAGCAGCGCGGCCGCGCGCATCTGGGGCTCGGTGGACCGCCACCGGGCGGCCGCGCGTTTCGCGGCGGCCACGGCGACCTCGACATCGTGGGCGTCGCACCGGGGAATGCGCCCGATGACGCCGTTCGTCGCGGGGTTGACCACGTCCAGGGTGGCTCCGGAGACCGCGCCAGCGCGTTCGCCGTCCACCAGGGCGAGGCTCAGTGTGGGTTCCACCGGTCGAGGTTAACCTAGCCGCTGACGGTCGGGTAGCCGTCCGGACGGACCCGGACGTCCACCAGCACGCAGCGCCCGGAGCGAGCCGCGCCGACCGCCGCGGCGAGCGCGGCCGGCAACGCGGAGCGGTCGCGTACCTGGTCAGCGGCATGGAAGCCGAGCGAACGGGCCAAGGCCGGCAGATCGGGATCGGGGTCGGAAATGGCCTGGCCGATCCAGGAGTTCCGGGCCGGCCGCCGGCGTTGGCCCGCGATGCGCTGCTGGTGAACCACATCGTTGTAGAAGGAGGAATTGTTCGCCACCACGATGAGCAACGGCAGCCGGTAATGCGCCGCGGTCCAGACCGCGGTCCCGCCCATCAGGAAGTCGCCGTCACCCAGGACGGCCACCGGCAGCCGGCCGCTGCCCTCGAGCGCGAGCGCGGCGCCCACGGCCATACCCGGCCCGGAGCCGATGCCCGCACCGCCGTCCATCCCCAGGTAGTCCAGCGGATGGTCCACCTCGAGATCGGCGCCGCCCCAGCCGAGCGGCACCCTGACCAGGCAGGCAGGCGAGCCTGCGAGCGCGCCGCGCAGCGCGCCCGCCAGGTCATGCAGGTAGATGCTGTCGCCGCCGTCGGTTACGGGGTCCTGAGACGGGGCCGGGGCGCCGCCCGGTACCGGCCATTCGCTCGGCTTCACCGGCTCGCCCGATTCGATCAGCGCGCGCACCAGCAGGTCAGGATCGGCGGGCACGGACAGGTCAACGGGCTCACGTCCAAAAGAATCCATGGACCAGCCGTTGCGCAGCGCGGAGTCCGTCGCAGCGGAGATGACCCGCGCCGAGGCCGGATGACCGTGGCTGGCTGCCGCGGAGATGGTCCCGGCCAGGTCGGTCCAGCCGAGGCTCACGATGAGGTCCGCGGCGCCGATCAGCTCGGCGGACGCGGCAGGCAGGAACATGCCAGGCGGATTCGGATGCAGCGGGTGCCTGGTCGGGAAGACCGCGCCGTTCTTGAGGTCGGAGATCACCAGCGCCCCGTACCGTTCCGCCAGCGCGACCCGGCGATCCCAGTCCTGCTCATCGCGCCCGAGGCGGCCAAGCAGGAAGAGCGGACGGCGCGCTGCGCCGAGAAACTCCAGCGTGGTCTGGACCGCGACCGCATCTGGCCCGTGTGACCACGGCGACCGGTCCCGGCGAGCATCAGGGATCACCGGCGGCGTAGCCAGCGGCTGTTCCTGCAGGCTCACGTCGAGGCAGACGTATACCGGCGCGGACGGCGCCTCCCGGGTGATCGCGTACGCGCGAGCGAGCGAGTCCAGGGCCGCCTCGACGGAGGCGGGCTGATCATCCCACTTGGAGTAGTGCCGGATCAGCGCACCCTGGTCGGCCGAGGTATGGATCCAGTCGATCCAGGGCCGCCGCCTGGCCGCGTCCACCGGGCCGGTCGCCCCGATGATCAGCATCGGGACGCGGTCGCAGTAGGCGTTGTAGATGGCCATGCTCGCGTGCATCAGGCCCACGTTGCTGTGTATCGCGACGGCCATCGGGCGCCCGGTCACCTTCGCGTAGCCGTGGGCGATCGCGACCGCGTGCTCCTCGTGCAGGCAGACGAGCAGCTGCGGATCACGGTTGCCGTTGTAGTTCACCAGGCTGTCGTGCAGTCCGCGGTAACTCGAGCCAGGGACGAGCGCGATGTACCGCAGGTCGAGACGGCTAAGGAGCTCTGCCAGCGCGTCGCTGCCCCACTCGATCGCGACATCGCCGCGCTCGACGCCCTCGGGTTCTTCCGCCCGCACGTCGCACCTCCCGCCTACGTCACCGACGGAACCCGAGAATATGTGACCGGCGCGAGGGCAGCCGGCGGCGGCGCAGGCTCCGGCGCCTGACCATTGACCGCCGGGGCCTGAGTGGTTAGCGTCCACTAGAACCTGTTTCAGTTTGCCGCTGGGTGGTCACCTGCGCACGGCGACTCGCCCCGGAGCGGCGGCGATGAGATCTCCGGTCAGGAGGCTGCCATGACAGCGTCAGCGGAAGGGTCAGCGGAAGAACGGTCACCGGACGAGCGGTCGCCGGCACGACCCAACCGGATTCGCGGACTGGTCTTCTGTCGCGCCCTGAGCCTGTATCGCGCCCCCGGTCCCGGCGGCCGTGGGACGCACCTTGACGCAGAACTAGAACACGTTACAGTTTTCCTGTGACAAGCACCATCACCTGGGAAGCTTCCGACAGCGATCACCCCGCACGCCGCGCTTCGCGCCACTCCATGGCCGCCGTCGCCGCCCGGCGCAAGGACCAGTGGCTTGCCCTGTTCGCCCCGGACGCGGTCGTGGAAGATCCCGTCGGTCCCTCGCTGATGGATCCCGGCGGCACGGGGCACCACGGGCACGACGGGATCGGGAGGTTCTGGGACCGGAACTTCGGTTCGGTGAGCCGATTCCACTTCCGGATTACGGATTCCTTCGCCAACGGACCGTGCTGCGCCAACATCGCCACCATCACGATGTGGCTCGGCGACGGCGGCGCGACGATCACAGTCGATTGCGTCGTCATCTACACCGTCGACGACAGCGGGCGGATCACCTCGATCCGGGCCCACTGGGAACCCGACCGGGCCATGGCCACGCTTACCCGCCCCTGATTCCTGCGGCTGCCGGAAACTGTGCCACCTCACGCCACCTGGACGTACTGGTGGAGGCATGCCGGTCAGCACCCTGGCACGAAGGCGGCATCAGGACTTCGGCTCCAGGAGGAGGTATACCTTCTCGCCGCCGATGGTGGCCGACTTGAAGTGCCCCTCAACCCAGGCAGTGATCTGGCTGAACGAGCCCTGGCCGCCGGGACCGCCGCCTATGCCGCCGCCGGCGATGTAGTAGGTGATGTCGCCTTGCTCCACCCACTTCTCGAATTCGGCGAGGGTCGGCGCGGGGTCGGTGCCGGTGAACCCGCCCATCGCCATGACCGCCTTGCCACCGCTCGCGAGCTCCAGAGTCGTCGCGCTCTGTGACCCCTCAACGGCCGCCGCCCAGCGGGTCGTCGTCTTCTCCAGCGCCTTGACCAGCGCAGACGACGAGTTCATGCCGCCTGGGGTCCCGCCGCCGAAGCCGGCCCCGGCGGCAGTCCCGGAAGGCAGGGTGCCCCCGCCGCCGACCACGCCGCGCTCCCCGCTCGCGATCGGCTTGCCGTTCTTGCCGAACTCCCCGCCCAGGCCGTTCGGCAGACCTGAGGTGCCGTGCGCCCCGGAGCCGGTGGTGCCGCCAGGAACCGTCCCGGCAGACCTCGCGCCGGGACCGCTACCGGGCGTCGTCCCGGTGCTGCCACTCCCAGTGCGGCCTGCCTCGCCGAACCCGCCGCCGGCCGGGGTGCCGCCGCCGAAACCGCCGGTCCCGGTCCCGAACCCGGCGTTCCCGCTCCCCGACACCGCGGTCGGAATCGACCCCGAGTGCGTCGTAGCCGCCGTCCCCAGCGCCCAGGCGGTAGTCGGCAGCGCCACAGCCACCGCGGTCAGCGCCACGGCCGCCGCGAGGAGCCGCCGCCCGGTCGGCGACCAGACCGCCGCGACGATCAGCAGCGCCACGGCCGCGACAGCCGCCACGATCGCGAGGTACTTAACGGACGGGTGGAACGAGGAGTCCGTGCGCAGCAGCTCGAACCCCCACCCGCAGGTGACCACCACGGTCAGCGCGAGCAGCGCGCAGGCGGTCCGGGCGGCGACCGCCCGGTGCCGCCACAGCAGCACCGATCCGATGCCCACCAGCGCCCCGATGGCCGGCGCGAGCGCCACCGTGTAGTACGGGTGAATCGTGCCCTTCATGTAGGCGAACGTCACCCCGGTGGACACCAGCCACCCGCCGAAGACAATGAGCGAAGCCCGGGCCAGATCGGTCCGCCGTCCCCGCCAGGTAACCCAGATAGCGCCCGCGAGCAGCACCACGGCCGCCGGAAGCAGCCAGGCAATCTCCAGGCCGAACTCCCCGCTGAACAGCCGCTGCAGTCCCGGCGTCCCGCCAAAGCCGCTGCCGGACGCTCCGCCGCCGCCGCTCATGTTGCCCTCCCCGCCGAGCAGCCGCCCGAGCCCGTTGTACCCGAAGGCCAGCTCCAGCGGGCTGTTATCGGTGGACCCGCCGATATACGGCCGGTCGGCCGCGGGCGTCAGCAGCACCGCCGCGATCCACCACCCCGCCGACACGACGATCGCGAGGCCGGCCGCGAGCAGTTGCCAAACCCGCCGCCAGACCGGCACCGGGGCCGCGACCAGGTACGCGAGCGCCAACGCCGGCACGTTGAGCAGCGCCTCTCCGCTCTTGGTCAGGAAGCCGAACCCGAACGCGACACCCGCGCCCACCAGCCACCAGGTCCGTCCGCCCTCCAGCGCCCGGATGACGCAGTACGCCGCCACCACGATGAGCAGCACCATGAGGGCATCCGGGTTGTCGAACCGGAAGATGAGGACGGCCGCAGGCGTCAGCGCCATCGCCGCGCCCGCGATCAGCCCCGCCACGGCCCCGGCCGTGCCCCCGGCGGCCCGGCGGACGGCCCGGCGCACGGCGGCACACAGCAGCCCCGCCGCCGCGACTCCTTCGAGCGCCTGCGGCACCAGCAGCGACCAGCTGTTGAAGCCGAAGATCCGCCCGGACAGCCCCATGATCCACAGCGACGCCGGCGGCTTGTCGACCGTGATGAAGCTCGAGGAGTCCAGCGAGCCGAAGAACCACGCCTTCCAGCTCTCGGTCCCCGCTTGCACCGCCGCCGCGTAAAACGTGTTCGCGTACCCCGAGGCGCTCAGGTCCCACAGGTACAGCACCGCCACCGCCGCCAGCATGATGAGCAAGGCCGGCCGGTACCAGCGCGGGGTGGACTCATCCAGCTCCCGCACGACGGCGGGTCCCTCCGGGTGCCGGTGCCGGGCGGTCCGGGTCGCGATGCCGGGGTGGTCGGCTGGCGTCTGCCACGGCTGCTCGAGGTATGTCATTCCAGCGAAGATGCCAGCCCTGCCTGGATCGCAGATCTCGTGCATCTCTGCGCAGGTTATGAAAATGTCACAGCCAGAAGACGGGAGCACGCCGACCCGTATGCGCACCGTGGCGAATCGTTATGGCACCCTACAGGCCCTGGTCATCTGCCGTGGCGAGCTCAGCGTGGACCTGAGCAGCCTCGGGGGCTCCGAGACCGGTGTAGAGGCCGAGGGCGTGCCGCCAGTGGTGGCGGGCCTGGCCGGGGTCGCCTTCGGATAGACTGACGTTGTCGCACCTTTGGTGCGCCTGGCTAGGCCGGCAGTTGCTTCGCAGCGGGTACTAACCCCTCTTGGTCGGCGCCAGGAACGTAGGCGTGTCGCGGCGGTCGGTCGGGCATACACGCTGCCCGCGAGCCGGAGCATCTTATTTCGTGAGGCTTCGTTCTCGGTTCTCTCGGCGCTGTCCGATCGGAAGGCACCTGAACTATGAGCACGCGATTCGGTTTCGTGAGTACGTTCCCGCCAACCCAGTGCGGACTGGCAACTTTCACCGCTGCCCTGCGCGGTGCCCTCCTGCACTCCACCACTGACGAGGGCTGGGTCGTTCGCCTGGTCGACGCGCCCGCACCACGACCCGGCGACGAGGTAGTGGCGCAGATCATCACTCACGACTCCGCCTCACTTGGCCAGGCGGCCGCGCAACTGAACCTGTGCGACGTCGCCATCGTGCAGCACGAGTACGACGTCTACGGCGGAGCCGACGGCAGCGAGATCCTGCACCTGCTGGACCAAGTCAGGGTGCCATGCGTCGTCGTCCTGCACACCGTGCTGACCGACCCGACGCCACACCAGCGTCAGGTCCTCGAGTCGGTGATGGCGAAGGCCGATGCCGTCGTCGCGATGACGATGACTGCGCGCGAACGGCTCGCGGCCGGGTACGCCGTCGACATGACGAAGGTCTGCATCATCGCGCACGGCGCGCCCGCCCTGGAGACGACGATGGCGGAGCCGACGTTCCGCACGGGGCAGTTCACCGTCTTGACGTGGGGCCTGCTCGGCCCCGGCAAGGGCATCGAGTGGGGCATCGAGGCAATGGCGATGCTGCGCGATCTCCAGCCCATGCCGCGCTACATTATCGCCGGCCCGACGCACCCGAAGGTGTTGCTCCACGAAGGCGACGCCTATAGTGATCGCCTCCGCGAGCAGGTTCGGCAGGCCGAGCTGGGATCCTGGATTACCTTCGACGGTCACTACCGGAACACCAGCGCGCTGGCCTCTCTCGTCCGCTCCGCCGACGTGGTTCTGCTGCCCTACGACTCGACCGAGCAGGTCACCTCGGGGGTGCTCACCGAGGCGGTGGCGGCCGGCAAGCCGGTGGTGGCGACGCAGTTCCCGCACGCCAGAGAGATGCTCGCGGGGGGAGCGGGCCTGCTCGTGCCGCACCGCGATCCGGCCGCGATCGCGGCGGCGCTCCGCTCGGTGATCACGCGCGGGGAACTGATGGCGAGGATGGCCGCCGTCGCCACCGCGACAGCGCCGCAGCTGCTGTGGCCGGTCATCGCGGACCAGTACCGCGAGCTGGCCTACCGGCTGATCGCGGCGAGCGTGGCCGCATGACCGTCGGCGGCGTGACTCCGGCGAGCGACGTTCACCAGCCGGTGTTCGATCACCTCGGACGGCTCACTGACGACCGCGGGCTCTTCGAGCACGCCCTCCACACGGTCCCCCGGCGCGAGCACGGCTATTGCGTCGACGATGTCGCCCGCGGACTGGTCGTCGTGTGCCATGAGCCGGAGCCCGGGCCGACCGCCCGCCGCCTGGCCCGCTGCTACCTCGCCTTCGTCCTCGACGCGCTCGATCCCACCGGGGCCTGTCACAACAGGATGGCCGTCGACGGGCAATGGCGCGACGCGGCAGCCGTGGGTGACTGGTGGGGACGGGCGCTATGGGGCCTCGGTGTCGCAGCCACGAGTGCGCAGACGCCGGGCATGCGGGCCCGGGCGCTCGTCGGGTTCCGGATAGCGGCGCAGTGTCGCTCCCCGCACGTCCGGTCGATGGCGTTTGCTGCGCTGGGCGCCGCTGATCTGCTCAGAAGACGACCGGATGAAATGGCCGCCAGGCTGCTGCTCACGGACACGGTGGCCGCGCTCGTCTGGGCGGAGGACGACGATTCCCGGTGGCCCTGGCCGGAGGAGCGCCTGAGCTACGGAAACGCCTCGATTGCCGAGGCGCTGATCGTCGCGGGTGACGCCCTTCCCGATGCGGCAGCCCTCAGCCGTGGCCTGAGCCTCCTGGAGTTCCTGCTGCGCACCGAGACTCGCGATGGCCACCTGTCGGTGACCCCGGTGGGCGGCCGCGGCCGCGACGACGTAGGCCCCGGCTACGACCAGCAGCCCATCGAGGTGTCCACGCTCGCTGGCGCCTGCGGGAGCGCGTTCCGGATCACGCACCAGTCGTCCTGGCTGACGGGCGTCAGCCTCGCATGGGACTGGTTCCTCGGTGACAACGACAGCGCTACGCCGATGTTCGACCCTCGTACCGGTGGCGGCTATGACGGCCTGGAACGTCGCGGCCGCAATCTCAACCAGGGCGCCGAGTCCACCCTGGCGATGCTCGCGACCGCGCAGCAGGTACGTCGGATCAGCGAGCCGGAGTGATCGCGCACCGCATTCAGGCCGGGCTGCTCCCCGATCCGGCCGTGCTGGCCGACATGAGTAGCGCTTCGTAAGTGCGGAGGTAGTCCTCGACCATGCGGTCGACGCCGAACCGCGCGACGGCCCGGACGTGGACGAGCGAGCGGTCCAGCCGCACCGCCGCGCGGACTGCGTCGACCGACGACTCGATGTCGTGGGCCAGGTATCCGGTCACGCCCTCGTCAACCACCTCGGGCATAGAGCCGCGCCGGTAGGCGACGACCGGGGTCCCGCACGCCATGGCCTCCACGACGGACAGGCCGAACGGCTCGTCGAAGTAGATCGGGTGCAGCAGCGCAGCCGCATCGCCGAGGACATCCGCGCGGCGCAGCGGGCCGACCGAGCCGAGGAAGATGACCTGATCCCCGTCGACATGCGGCTCCACGGCGTCGGCGAAATACCGCTCGTCCTGCACGATGCCGCAGATCACCAGCCGTCGTCCCGCGCGACGGGCGATCTCGATGGCGTCAGCTGTCCCCTTGTCAGGATGGATGCGCCCGAGCGAGACAAGGTAATCCCCCCCAGTGGCGCGGTACGGGAGCATTCTGAGGTCGATGCCGTGATGGATGGTCGCGGCATAGTCGAGCCCGGCGTAGCGGTCGGAATCTGAGATCGCGACGAACGCCGAGCGCGACCGCGTGTAGGCAGGAAGGATGCCCGGGCCGGAGAAGCCGTGGATGGTCGTCACCATCGGCGCCCGCGCGTGCTCGCCAAATGCGAGCGGCAGCCAGTCGAGGTGGTTGTGCACAAGCTCGAACTCGCCCGATCGGGCCAGTGCATGCGAGACGTGCAGCGCCTCCCAGACCCGGCCGTCCAGCTGAGCGTCCTCTGCGTAGCCGTGCGGGCAGACGCCGTCGAGAACTGCCGCCGTCACCGAGTCGAGCGTTGCGAAAAGCGTGACATCGACTCCTCGCGCGACAAGCCCCTCAGTGAGCAGGCTGGCGATCGACTCCCACGGCCCGTAGTGCTTGGGCGGCGTGCGCCAGGCGATCGGCGCGAGCATGGCGAGCTTCATCGCTCACCGTGATCGGTTTTTGGCGGGCTTATCACGTGGATCACACTGCCAGTCGCAGCGAAGCTGCCCATCTTGCACCCCCCGGCAAACTGCGTCGCACCAGGTGAGGGCGAATCGCAGGGGTACCGATGTCGCAAGAAGTGATGGCCGGTTGCCCTGGTCCTGGCCTGTGTGCCGGGTGCCGTTCTCGGATCCGGCCGACCTGTTCGTCGCGCGGTGAGGCCAGCTGTCAAGGCCGTGGCGGCGGATCGCTCAAACGGGCTACCCGCGGGCCGGCTGGCCGGGTTCGCCGCCGTCGGCCGGGATCGGCTCGGCCAGCGGCGCCCGCCACGAAGCAGCCTCGAACTTGTCACCGAAATACTGTGTTTCATGTGTGACGTAGCCCTCGGTGAACTCCATGATGCTCACCGAGAACGAGGGGACGCCGTCATAGGTGATGATGCACTCGCTGACCCACAGATCCCCGATGCCGCTGATCCGGCGGATCGTGAAATGCCGATCTGCCGGGTGACCGCCGCGCTGTGCCTGGATATTGGCCCGACCGCGGAAACGCTCACCCGACTGCGGGTAGTCCAGGATCGCGTCGGCCGCGTAGATGGCGTGCTCGGCTTCGATATCGCCCCGCTCGGAGGCGTGCCAGTGTTCTGCCACCCTGTCCCGGGTCCGGACGTCACTGTCCATGGTTACGCTCCTCCAGCTGAACGGTTTCCCCCATCTTCGCCCAGTAGGCGAAGGCCACGCCGAGCAGGTCACCACCAGCCGGGCCACCCGGGCCGAGGCCATGTGCAGCCCGGCGGGCGCGCGCCAGCGTGCTGTCATGACAATGCTCTCCCTATGGCTGGCTGGGTGCCCCGGCCAGTGGTCCGGCCGGTGCCGTCGCGTGTGCCGGCGGGCGGCGCGCAGCTGGCGGCCCGCCGGTTGCCTGGTCAGCGCAGCGACTTGAACGCGGCGCGCATCTCGGCGGCGAACAGGTCCGGCTGCTCCCAGGCGGCGAAGTGGCCGCCCCGGTCGAGCTTGTTGTAGTAGATGAGGTTGTGGGGATACGCGCGTTCTGCCCAGCTCCGCGGGGCTTGATACAGCTCGTCGGGGAAGACGCTGATGGCAAACGGGATCGTGATGTTCTTGGCGTCGAAGAAGTCCGCCTTGTTCTCCCAATAGAGGCGGGCCGAGGAAACCCCGGTGTTGGTCAGCCAGTAGAGCGTGATGTTGTCGAGGATGTCGTCTCGGGTCAGGGCGCTGGCCAGGGTTCCCTGCAGGGCCTGTTCCACGAGCCCGGGCTGGCCGGTACCGTCGCCGTGGTCCAGCATGAACGCGGCTAGATCGGCGGGGGAGTCCGCCAGTCCGTACAGCGTCTGCGGGCGCGTCGTCATGATCTGGGCGTAGGCCACGTGCTTGGCATAGAAGTTGCTCAGCTGCTCGTACGCGCTTTTCTCCTCGGCGGACAGATCCGGTGGCGGCGGGTCGCCGCGCTGGACCGCCTTGTCGATGGCAGCTGGAGCGGTCCCAGGCATGTTGGAGTGAATGCCGAGCAACTCCGGTGCTGCCTGGATACCCATCGCCTGCGTGACGGCCGCACCCCAGTCGCCGCCCTGCGCCACGAACCGGGTGTATCCGAGGCGCTTCATCAGCACGACCCAGGCACGGGCGGTCCGGGTCGGATCCCAGCCGGTGGTGGTCGGCTTGGCGGAGAACCCGTAGCCCGGCAGCGAGGGAATCACCAGATGGAACGCGTCCGCCTCGCTCGCGCCATGCGTAGTCGGGTTGGTGAGCGGCTCGATGATCTTCAGCTGCTCGATGACCGAGCCGGGCCACCCGTGTGTGACGATCAGTGGCAGTGCGTCCTCATGCTGGGAGCGGACGTGGATGAAGTGAATGTCAAGCCCGTCGATCTCGGTCATAAAGTTCGGCAGGGCGTTCAGTTTCGCCTCGCACTTGCCCCAGTCGTAGTCTGTCCCCCAGTAGCGCGCGAGCTCCTGCATCATCGCGAGCCGCACACCCTGCGAGTCGTCGGTGACCGTCTCGCGCTCGGGCCACCTGGTCGCGTTTACGCGCCTGCGCAGCTCGGCGACCTCCTCGTCCGGAAAATCGACACGGAAGGGGCGGACTTCAGCTTCGCTGGACATAGGATCTCCTCTTCTCCCGGATGAGCTGACATGGCGGCGGAAGAGATGGACCGGTCGGCTTCGGCCCGGCGTTGCAGGGCAACGCCTTCCGCGCCAGCGGCACAGCTGGTACTGCTCCACGATCGCGGATCGGGCGGGCGCGTCGCGCCCGTGACATCCCTGGTCTTGCCCTGGTCTTGCCCTGGTCTGCGATATGGCGGAGAGGGGGCTGCGTCAGGCTCGCGGCTTTGTCCACGGCGAGCCGGGTCCAGCCGCTCCCTTTTCGTGACCGGCGTCCCTGCACCTCCTGCCACCCGCGTGCGGTCAGTCAGTCAGGTTACCGGGGGGGAGAACGGCATTCATCCGAACGGCCAGGTGCTACGCCGCGCGCGAACTGACAGAACCCCGGCGTGCCGGCCAAGGAGCGCGGCCGGTTCTGGCACTATGTTCCTTATGCCAACGCAGCAGTTGCTTGACCGTGTTCGTGAGCTGCGGGACGCCGGGCGCACGCCGAAGGAGATCGCCCGGGCGCTGAAGATGCCGCCGAGCGCGGTCGCGCCGCTCATCAGATCGGTCGCCGCCGCCGAAGGGCGGACCCGGGAGGACGCGCTGATCGGATGTTGGATCAGTCCGGGCTGGTCATCGAGCGTCCTGGCACCGGAGCGGCCGGACTGGCCGGGGTCGGGCCCGTCGGAACGAACCGGGCACTCGGGACTGGTGACCGTGCTGGTCGCCCGGGACCGGGGCGGGTCCACGGCCGGGGTGTGCTTCTACCTGGTGGACACCTGGTGTCTGGGGCTGAAGGACGCGGCCGGGCCGCGGTCGATGGACCGGCGGCAGCTGGGCGGGTTCATCCAGCAGATCTTCAGCTCCTGGGACGAGCCGGCCGTGCAGGTGCCGCTGGAGCTGGGGCGGCAGATCGTCTACGGCGCGATCGTGTACGCGCGTGAGCTGGGGTTCGAGCCGCACGCGGACTTCGGGCGGGCCGCCGGGTATCTAGGGGCATGGGACGGGGAGTGCGAGCTGACCTTCGGCCGGGACGGGAAACCGATGTATATCTCCGGGCCGTACGACGACGGGGAGAGGATCATCCGCAAGCTGCGCCGCGGCCTTGGCGACGAGAACTACGACTTCGTGCACATGATCTCAGGCTGACCGCAGGGGCAGGGATGGCGCTGCCGTTCGCAGCTCACATCGGAGGGTGTTTGCACGCACCGGGTTCTCGATTGCGCCCGCTACGGCGAAGGTAGTGAGGTATTCCAACACGGCGGCGACTCGAGCTTCACGACGGTGCGGGGCGAGCCGCGTCTGGGAACGGCAGGCAACCTACACCGATGATGGGAGAGCCTTGGCGAGCTCGCTGCTCAGAGGCGTGACCGGAGGCTGCGGCTCGGCTCCGAAGCACCGGACAATCACGGTGGCATGCCCGCCTACGGCTTCCAGGTAGGCGTTGAGAGTTGACAGGAGCAGGTCGTGTGGCCTGGAGTGCTGACAGAAAACTGGTTAACCTGTCAGGGCGGACGTTTCGGCGTCACTCCCAGACCAGCGGAGGCAGCCGCATGGGCACGATCACGACGACCGATGGCACGGAGATCTTCTACAAGGACTGGGGCTCGGGCCAGCCGATCGTCTTCAGTCACGGCTGGCCGCTTTCGGCCGATGACTGGGACACCCAGATGCTGTTCTTCCTGCAGCACGGCTACCGCGTCATCGCCCATGACCGGCGCGGGCACGGGCGCTCCACGCAGACCAGCGACGGTCACGACATGGACCACTACGCCGACGACCTGGCCGCGCTGACCGCCCATCTCGATCTCCGGGACGCCGTCCACGTCGGGCACTCCACCGGTGGCGGCGAAGTCGTGCGCTACATCGCCCGGCACGGGGAGAGCCGGGTGGCCAAAGCGGTCCTGATCAGCGCGGTGCCGCCGCTGATGATGCAGACCGGCGCCAATCCCGGCGGCCTGCCCAAGAGCGTCTTCGACGACCTGCAGGCCCAGCTGGCCGCCAACCGGTCGGTGTTCTACCGGGCGCTGCCGTCGGGCCCCTTCTACGGCTTCAACCGGCCCGGCGCGGAACCCTCCGAAGCGATCATCGCGAACTGGTGGCGGCAGGGAATGACGGGCGGAGCCAAGGCACACTACGACGGCATCGTGGCCTTCTCCCAGACCGATTTCACCGGGGACCTCAAGAAGATCACGGTGCCGGTCCTGGTGATGCACGGCGACGACGACCAGATCGTTCCCTACGCCGACTCCGGACCGCTGTCCGCGCGGCTCGTGCAGAACGGGACGCTGAAGACATACCACGGATTCCCGCACGGCATGCCGACCACCCAGGCCGAGACGATCAACGCCGACCTGCTGGCCTTCGTGCAGTCCTGACCGACCCGGCGGCCGGACGCCGGCTGTGGCTTCGCACTCTGCGCACTCGAATAGGACGAGCTCTCATCCGAGGACTGAACGTCCGGACGTGCCGCGATGCGGTGCGTAGGGACTGGCGACCGCCGACCGGGTACATGCGACGATTCCAGTGGCCGACGCCAGGTGCCCCGCCGCGCACGCCCACGGGAGCGAGGCACTCACGCGGCGGCATCTAACGCCGATCGCGGAGTGACCAACTCGCCGGTGGTAGCCGAGCACGGAGCCGCCTCTGGGCGGCTATGGTGCGCGTACTCGATGCGGTCGGGTCGCGCATAACAGACGTTCCGCCGTCGAGGAAGCGCGCGAAGGGTCCTGCGTCGTGCGAAGCGCTGGCCATCCTCAGCCTGACGGCATGCGAGTGCCCCCTCACGGCGGCGGCCGGGTGTTGCGTCCTCAAACGCGTGGACCGAAGCCCAAATCGCATGCACAAGAACCTTCGCTTGCTCGCACACGACCGCGACGTCAATTTCGATCGGGCCGAGCAGGTGCCGTCTGCGGCGAACCCGCGTGCTATCGCCGGGGCAGGCGACTAGGGTTTGGAGCTATGCCAGACGATGAAGCCGATCTCAGTTCTCCCAGCAGTTCTGCTTCGCCCGACCCCGGAATGAGTGCCTGGCGTGTGCTGGAGCCCTTGAGTGAGGCCGAATGCATGCAGCTGCTGGCCAACGGTGGTCTGGGGCGTCTGGTCTACAACAGCCGGTATGGGCCCACGGCGCTGCCGACCACGTACATGATCGACGGCGAGTCGATTGTCTTGGGCACGTGGGACCCCGCCCTCTTTGATGAAGACCTACGTACTGGTATCGCGCACGCCGAGTACCAGGTCGCCGTAGAGGCCGACCAGATCGATCTGGAGGCGCGCGAGGGGTGGATCGTGCTGGTGCGGGGAGCGGCGCATCATCTGGATACCGAGGCCGAGCGCGCGCCGATCATCGGCGCCGGACTTGAGCCGTGGATCGAGGGGGTGCCTGCGCACTTCATCCGGGTGAACCCCACCAGTACGTGGGGCAACCGCATCCTCCGGGCATGATGCCAGCGGCAGTGTGACTCGTAGGAGCAAGGCTGAGCATCTGGATGCCAACGCTGAGCATCTGGATGCAAACTATGGGCACGATCCTGGTCGTGATCAAACGGTGCAGCCCAGTGTGCGTGTTGATGCCTGTCCAAGGTGGCCGTAGTGCGCATAGGTTGCTGTATCTCGCTGCTGTCGCGTCGGGCCAAGACGGACCGCAATTGCCGCGACTAGGGCGGACGACGTGATCAGTGCGACCCCGGTCAGACGAACAGCGGCTCGGCCGCCGTCCGGTCGACCAGCGCGCTCATCGCCGCGTCGCTCGGCGCCCCGGCGAACCGGCTGGCCGCGTCAAGCACTTTCGGGAGCAAGTCCACGTCCCCCACGCTGTCGAGGAACACCCCGGGGCGGCTCATCGCCCACCACACGGACAGATCGATGTCGTCCTGCTGCTCAAGCGGCTCGTACCAGGTCGCCCGGGTGTGCGGTCGGCCCGCCCAGGGGCGCAGCGCGATCGACTTGATCGTCTGCACCGCGACGCGCCGCTCGCGGCAGGTCTCGTACAGGGCGTTGAAGTTGCCGGCGTAGTACGGGTTCTGCATGGTGACGAAGTTGTACGGGAGCAGCACCGAGTCAAAGCCGAACCGCTCGAGACTGCGGCGGTGCGTCGCGGCGATCTGGCTGCCGTGGCCGGTCACCCCGATCCAGCGGATGAGGCCCTGCTCCCGGGCTTCAAGGGCGGCCTCGAGCGCCCCGCCAGGACTCAGGGCGGTGTCCCACTCGATCGGATCGGCCAGGGAGTGCAGCTGCCAGAGGTCGACGTGGTCGACGCCCATCCGGTCCAGGGACCGGTGCAGTTCCTCGCGGGCCCCGGCTGCGGTGCGCTCGTCGCCCTTGGTGGCCAGGAAGAACCGGCCCGGTTCGCGCTGCAGCCACGGCCGGATGCGCACCTCCGCCTCGCCGTAGTCAGAGGCCACGTCCAGATGGTTCACCCCGTGGGCGAGCAGGAGATCCAGGGTCTCGTCCGCGACCCGCTGGGAGACCTGCGCGAGAGCCGCCCCTCCGAAGATCACCCGGCTGCTCTGGTGGCCGGTGCGGCCGAACTCTGCCTGTTCGATGGGCACGAGACCTCCCGAAGTGCCGAAAGCTGAATCTGAGAGTACAGCGGATCGCGGCGGCAGGTCGGCGCAACCGGCGCCGAAGCGTATAGTCCGGATCGTATGATCAGCTGCGGCAAGAGGGCGGTCGGCCAGGGATGGGATTGGCTGCCTGGCGATGGGTAAACCGGCAGTGGGCAATGGCGTGCCATGCGCCCGACGTGCGAGGTGACCTGGGTGGCTGACTATTACCGGGCCCGGATTCCCTGCGAATCCTGCGCGCTTGCCAGGCACTGGACCAGGGCGGCCCGACGCCGGAGCAGATCACCGCGGCGCGGGCCCGGGTGACATGAGAAGGGAACGGCGTGCCTGACGAGCTTGACGCGCTGGCCGGCCAGCTGACCGAGCGTCTGGCCGGATTGGGCAGCGCCCTGATCGCGTTCTCCGGCGGGGTGGACTCCTCTCTGGTCGCTGCGCTGGCCGCCCGGGCGCTCGGGGAACAAGCCCTCGCCGTCACCGCCGTCTCGCCGGCCCTCGCGTCCGGCGAGCTGGACGGCGCCCGGGCGGTGGCCCGGGCCGTAGGCGTCCGGCACGAGCTGATCAGCACGGCCGAGCTGGAGCGCGACGACTACCGGCGCAACGACCGCTTCCGCTGCTACTACTGCAAATCCGAGTTGTACGACCGGCTGGCCGCGCTGGCCCGGCGCCGGGGATTCGCCGCCGTGCTGTCCGGCGCCAACGCCGACGACACGGGTGACTGGCGGCCCGGGCTGCGCGCGGCGGCCGAGCACGGTGTCCGGCATCCCCTGCTGGAGGCGTCCGTGGGGAAGGACCAGGTGCGGGCGCTGGCGCAGCACCTGGGGGTTCCGAGTGCGGACAAGCCCGCGTCGCCCTGCCTGGCATCGCGGCTGCCTTACGGCACCCCGGTCAGCGCCGATGTGCTGTCGCAGGTAGACCGGGCCGAGCTGAGCCTGAAGCAGCGCGGCTACCGCGAACTGCGGGTGCGGCATTTCGGTGATCTCGGCCGGGTGCAGCTCGGCGCGGCGGACCTGCCGCGGGCGGCGGACCCGGACGAGCATGCGGCGGTGCTGGCCTGCGTCCGGGCGGCTGGATATCAGCGCGTGGAGATCGACGAGCGGCCGTTGCGGTCTGGTTCGCTGAACCTCGACATCACGCCGGTCAGCCGTGCCGGCTGAGGGTCCCGGTATGCCTGGGGCACCTGGCATGCCGAACAAAGCAGTCGGCATGGTGAATGGAGCGCCGAGGATGCCGAACGGGGGGGCGCCCGGTGCGCCGCCCGGAACGGAGGCCGGGGCGGCGGGCGTCCCGGTGGGCGAGTTCGCCCTGCTGGACGTAGATCGTCGGCGGCGGACCGGCGTCCCGGAAGTGGTTTTCGGCGAAGGCAAGACGTCCGAGCAGATCTTCGCGCTTCTGGCCGAGTTGCGGGCCCGCGACCCGGAGGCACCGGCCCTGGCGACGCGCTGCCCCGCCGGCGTCCTGGACGGGGCGGTCACCCGTTTCCCTGGCGATGCCGTACACGCCGATCACGTGGCCGGAACGGTCGCCGTCGGGACCCTGCCGCCCGTGCGCGGCAACGTGCTGGTCGTGACGGCCGGCACCACGGACCTGAAAGTGGCCCGGGAATGTGCGGCGACGCTGGCCGTGCTGGGCGTCCGCGCGGATGTCCTCGCCGACGTGGGCGTGGCCGGGCTCGGGCGGCTGCTGTCCCGGCTGGACGACCTGCGCGCCGCCGAGTGCGTGGTGGTCGTGGCCGGGATGGACGGCGCCCTGCCGAGTGTGGTCGCCGGACTGGTCAGCGCGCCGGTGATCGGCGTGCCGACCAGTGTCGGCTACGGCGTCGCGGCGGGCGGCCTGGCCGCAGCGGCCAGCATGCTCGCCTCGTGCAGCCCGGGTCTGGTCGTCGTCAACATCGACAACGGGTTCGGGGCGGCCGCGCACGCCGCCAAGATCATCCGCGCGGTTCACCGGTGACGGACCGGCCGGGTGCCGCCTACATCGACGCGACCGCGGGCGTGGCCGGCGACATGCTGCTTGCCGCCCTGCTCGATGCGGGCGCCGACGCGGAGCGGGTGCGCGGAGCCATTGCCTCACTCGGCGTGCCCGGTCTCGGGCTGCGGACCGAGGCCGCCCGCCGGGGCGGCCTCGCGTGCCTACGGGCCGTGATCACCACGCCGACGGCGACTGACCGCCAACGGCACCTCGCCGACGTGCTCAGGCACGTCGGCGCCAGTGACCTCCGCCCGGCCGGGAAGGATCTCGCGACACGGGTCTTCCGGCTGCTGGCCGAGGCGGAGGGGGCGGTGCACGGCGAGCCACCCGAAGACGTGCACTTCCACGAGGTGGGTGCGTTCGACTCACTGGCCGACGTGGTGGGATCGGCGGCCGCACTGGAGGATCTCGGACTGCTGCGGCCAGGTGCGGTGGTTTGCTGCTCGGCCCTGGCCGCCGGAAGCGGATTCGTCACCAGCCGGCACGGCCGCCTTCCGGTGCCGGCTCCCGCCGTCCTCCGTATCGCCGCCGCGGCCGGCCTGGACCTGGCCAGCGGCGACCTGACCGGTGAGCGCACCACCCCGACCGGCGCGGCCCTGCTCGCGGCGGCGGCCACACCGGGCGGCTTTCCAGCCATGACGGTACGCGCGGTGGGCACCGGCGGCGGTGGCCGGGACACCCCGGACCGGCCCAACATCACCCGGGTGGTCATTGGGGCGTCCGGCGCGGAGCGGGACCTGCGCGAGGGCGACGTGACCGTCGTCGAGAGCACAGTCGATGACCTCGACCCCCGGCTGTGGCCTTCGGTCCTTCAGGCGGTGCGGGCGGCCGGCGCCTGGGACTGCTGGTGTACCCCGATCGTCGGCCGGCACGGCCGCCCGGGCCAGGTCCTCACCGCCCTGTGCGCTGAACCGGTCCATCGCGCCGTGGCCGCCGCGATTTTCGCCCACACCGGGACGCTCGGCGTCCGCTGGTCCCGGATGAACCGGCTGACCGCCTCCCGGACGTCGGTGGAGGTGGAAGTGGGACCGCCGGGCAGCAGCCAGGTCGTTACGGTCAAGGTGGCCGGCACCACAGATGGCCTCGCGGGCTTCGGAACGGCCACGGCAGAGTTGGCCGAGGCGGAAGCCGCCGCCCGGGCCCTGGGCTGGCCGGTGCGGGCCGTCTGCGAGGCCGCCGTCGCGCAGTACCGCGCCCAGGCAGCAGCCCCACGGTTACACCGCCGCTTGTGGGGCTCGGAAATACGATTCGGGTGGGTGACCTGCGCCTTTCCGTAGCAGCGTGGGATTGTAAGGCGGCGACGTAGTACTCGTGGGTGAGCCCACCGAGGACTTGCTTCCGGCGGATCCGGTGGCCGGCGAGGTCGATCGGTTCGGGTGGCTGGGTGCCGACCTGGGCTGGCGTGAGCTGTCCGAGGGAACGATGCGGCCGGGCAGCGTTGTGTAGCTAGAAGGCGTCGATCACGGGTGCCGCGTCAATGGCGGATCCCTGGCCAGTGACGGGCACGGGCAGGTCTGGCCAGGAACGCCAGAACGGCGACTCGTTTCCGGCGGCACTGACCCGGTACCTGCTGCCGCATGAGAAGAGAATCCTCGCGACCCGGAAGCACCCAGCGCTGCGCCACGCCACGATTCCGGGCACCTACCGGCTGCGCGTGAGCGTCAGCGACTCCGCCATGAGCGAGACCACCACGCTGCTCAAGGCGGGCGCCACCGACCTCGTGCTGCGCATGGCCGAGGCGGGCACCGTGCTGCCGGCTGATCCCGCTTCCGCCTAGCCTCGTCCCTGACCTGGCGGCACGATAGCGCGTATCGGGATCGCTGGCACCAGCGGATCACGCCACGTGCAGCCGGGGAGCCCTCAATCCGGGCGGGAGCCTGCGGCGTGCCTGGCTGGCCATGCCGCCGTCTGCTGCCGGTTACCCGTGAGCGCGCAGCGCGGCGAGCAGCCAGAGGTCTCCCGGCATGTGGGACGGGAACGGCGGCCATCCGTTGATGGTGGCCGTGAGCTGCCAGTACCGCTCGATCCGCGGATCGGTGGCCACCTCAAGCCCGGCGATCAGCTCCTCGCGGTCCACTGGGTGCACCCCCGGGACGGGCTCCAGGATGCGGTTCAGTACCTGGGCGGCCTCGGCGGAATCCGGCGGGCACCCCCGCAGCACCGCAGCCACGGCGTGCTCGTGCGCCCAGCCAAGCCAGTCCTGCAGCCCGTCCCTGGCATCGACTTGCCTGCCAATGTCCTGCACCTGCCGCATCCGCTGCCGGAAGTCCGGGTCACTGACCATCTCGGCCAGCTCCACCCAGGCGTCGACCTGCTCGGGCGAGGGGTCATCGGGCAGGTTCCAGGCCGCGCCCCAGCGCGCGGCCTGAGGTGCCCCGTTGATCCCCCCGAACACCTCGGCCAGGAAGTCATCGATCAGCTGCCTGCGCTCGGCCACCGACATCCTGGCCAGCTTGTTCATCAAGGTCATCTCCTCGTTGCCGGCCGCGCGCTTGACCACGACGGCCAGCACCGCGCGGTGCAGCCGCAGCGCGCGGATCTGCGCGTCGAGCGCGTCCAGGTGGACGGCGGCGACCTCGGCGATACTCGCCTGGCCGTCCAGCACCCGCCGCACGTCCGGCAGGCCCAGCCCCAGCTCGCGCAGCGTGACGACCAGCTCCAGCCGGGCCACGCACGCCGTGTCATACAGCCGCCGGCCGCTCTCGGTCCGGTCCGCCGGTGGCAGCACGCCCGCATCGGACCAGAACCGGATGGTCCGGACCGGCAGCCTCGCGCGCCTGGCCAGCTCGCCGATCGACAGCAACGGCCCGTCGTCCTCCATGCCACCAGTCTGCTTCCTCCACCCACTGGAGAAGCAACCCCGTGCCGCACCGGCCCCCGCTGCTGCAGAACGCCCAAACCTGTCCCCTGGAAGCGGGCGGCGGGACACCGGCGAACGGGTTCTCACACCAGCCCGGTCCCGGCGCAGCCACCGCCCGATGAGGGAAATGACAACTTCCCTGCACCGGAGAGCGGACGTTCAGGCTCTCCAGACGACAACAAGGCTGCGCGGGAATGACAGCTTCACTGACTCCCTACAACCAGGCGAGGTACCTGGCCGCGCCAGACCGTACCGCAGCGGCCGGCTAAGTCGGCCGCGCCGATGTGGGGAAGCACCGTCCCGGCGTGGTCCCGTTGCGGCTGACCATCACGGGCAGGCAAACTCGCAGCTCAGCTACCTACGCGCCGTTTTGGCACCCCACAGGCCTTACCGGAGACTGTGGGCCAGGTCCACGACGCCGGGTAGCGTCAGCAGGCGGCCGCTGGGCGGAGCCTGGATGCCCTCGCGTAGCGTCCAGTGATCCACGTAGACGCCGGCCGGCAGCCAGTACTCGTCACTCGACAGGTTGTCCGTGATAACGACGCACCCTTTCTCGTACCGGGCGCTCCTTATGCCCGGGGAAGGCACCCAGAACGCGCGTCCGGCGCTCTGAATGACGAGGGGGACAATGTCCACGATCTGGCCCCGCTCGACGTACTCCCACAGTCGCCCGTCGTCGAGAGGGCTGGCTGTGAACGGCGGCCAGTGCCTCAGTTCGCTGGTCCCGGCCATCGGCATAACCCGGATCTCGGGAACAAAGGCCGGGTCGCCCCACGTCTCTGGCTGCCTGCAGTGCACCGGCAGCAACACGGTTACCTGGCTGTCGGTTACCCAGCCAAGCAGCGCGCCATCGCGAGGGACAGGCATGCTGCCGGTGACCGCCTCGTGGATGATGCCGGAAACAGGCTCTCCCGGTCGGATTTCCTGGCTAACCCCGTTGCGTCCGTTCCAGGCGCGGATGACGAAAAGGTCGTCGCTGGCCTGGGTGAGGACGAAAAAACCAGCCGGCCGGGCAGCGCGGTTCATCAGGACCATCGACCGCAACCCGCCATCCGCCGAGTGTGGCGTGACCGCTAGCGGGTAGCGCCTGAACAACTGCGAGCATGCCGCAAACGATGCTGCGCCGGATAGGTCGTGAACTGACACGGTCTGCTCCCTGCAAGGGGACGAGATCATTTTCAAAGCGAAGCCCCCCAGAGGCCGAGGGCGGTGGCAGGCATCCTGGCCCGCCCTCGGTGACTCGTTTCCTTAGCGGCCTGTTGGAGTACCCGCAACCCGCTCCGAGGAGCCGTCCAGGCGGCCCGCCAGCAGCCGGCGCATCGCCGCGCCGATGCCCAGCCGGTTCCACAGCGCGTCCAGCGCCCACGTCCCGCCCAGCGGCCGGGACTCGGTGAACTCCAGTCCCTCCCCGGAAGCGGTAAGCGCCATCTCCGGTTCCAGGAACCGGGTGACCAGCGCGACCAGGCGCTGCAGTACTTCCCGGTTAGCGGCGTCTTCCGGGCCGAAGTTGGACACGGCCTACCCCTTGTTGGCGAAATTATCCGGGAACGAACTTCCTGTTGGCGAAATTACCCGGCACCGAACCAGCTTCGGGCGTTTATGTCATCTTGTCCAATGATTGTTCTTGCTAGCGGCGATGAATCGCATTCATGCGATAATGATCTTCTGCCGCCGTAGCATTGCCCCGTGTTGCGTCCTGAAAGCTGGTCCAGGCCTGCGGGTGGAAGTCCCGTCCGGGTAGACACCGGAGTGCCTGGTAGCAGGCCCCGGTTCGTCGCTGAGAGGCGGCGGGCTGAGCGGGGCGTCCAAAGCCTCTTTGGAGGGAGCAAGCACGCGGGCCGTCGCGTGAAGCGAACCTTGCAGCCTCGTCAAATGTACAGCGGAGGAGCCGAGCCGCTCATGGCACGGCGAAGGCCACGCCTGGCAGGCCCTGTTCCGCGGTCAGCCTGCCAGGTCCTCCCGGGGGACGGAGGGCGGCACGTGCGCATGGTCTGGGCCGGACCAGGAGAGGCCCGTCTGCCTGGCCTGCGTCAGGCGAAGACCCGGTCCGCATGGTGATCGCGGACCTGAACCCGCTGCTGCGCGGTTCTCCGGGGGAAACTACTTCCGCACCGGGAACGCCGCCACCAAGTTCCGCCAGGCCGACGACTACGCGGTACACCGGCTCCGCAGCCTGATGATCAAGAAGCGGGGCCGGAAACTGCGAGCCGGGCAGGCCCGGGCGTGGACGGAAGAGTGGTTCAACGGGCACGGCCTTAACCGGCTCCGCGGCACCGTCCGCTACCCGAAGGCAGCGTAACCATGTCAAGAAGATCATCGCTAAGCCGTACGCGGGAAAACCGCACATACGGATTGAAAGGGGGATGGGGAAACGGGCCCGCACAGGCACCGGCACCGCGCCCCTGACTACCAATGGATATCCGTGACCTGGAGTATTTTCTCGCGTGCTGCAAGGCCCGGAGCTTCACCGCCGCCGCCCGCGAGGTCCATATCGTCCAGTCGGCGATGTCATGCGCTATCGCCCGCCTGGAGCAGGATCTCGGGGCACCGCTCTTCGACCGCACTGCAACCCCGATAGCCCTGACCGAGCAGGGGGTTGCGCTGCAGGCGGCCGCCCAGCGGATCATCGACGCGGTCCAGGCCGCCCGGGACGAAGTCGCCGCCGTCTCCGGCCAGGTCCGCGGCACTGTCACGCTGGGAAGCACCGGGCACACCGGCCGGCTTGACCTCGCTTGTGTCCTTGCCGACATCCGCGAACATCACCCCGGCGTGGTCGTCCAGTTGCGCCAGTCCCACACCGGATCTGACGGGCTGGTGCACGCGGTCCGCGACGGGACGGTAGACATCGCCCTGACCGCAACCCCTGATGAGCCGCCGCGGGGCATCGCGCTGCACCCGCTGTTCAGCGAGCCGATGGTGTTCGTCTGCCAGCCCGATCACCGGCTGAGCCAGCGGCCCTCGGTCGCCGTCCCGGACCTGCGGGAGGAGATGATCCTGCGTCCCCCGCCCGGCTGGGGGACCCGGACCGTCATCGATACCGCCCTCGGTGCCACCCGCTCCGCGTTTGAGATCGGTAATTACGCGCTGATGGCCAGGCTGGTCCGCGCGGCGTTCGCGACAACCCTGGTACCCGCGTCAGCCATCACCGGCGACCTGCTAGCGGGCCTGTGTGCCATTCCCGTCGATGACTGCCGACTGTGCTGGACCCTGTCCGCGGCCGTCTGCACGGACCGCCGGATGACCGCCGCTACGATTGTCCTTCTTGACGCGCTCATCCAGCGGTCCCTCCCCTGCCCGCAGGAGCTTGCTACTGGTTTAACGCGTGTCTTCCGTTAGTTTGAGGGGTCCGGGATAATGGCGTATGCCCAATCGCGTGCGCGTGCTGACAGCGTGTGGGTGCCGGAAACGTGTCACCCTATGCGACCTGCGCGTGATCGCGCGCTCGCCGGTACTGGCGGGGGGATGCTGCTCCGCTCATTTGCCCGGCGATGGCACGGACTCTAGCGTCGGCGCAAGGTGACAGCGGAGAGCAGCGCGGCACCTCCGAGCAGCGCGGCCGACAGGTACAGCGCTGCGTGCAGCGCGCTGGTGAAGGCCGCGTACCCCGCCTGGATGATCTGGTCTAGCGGCCCGTTTCCGGTTGAGCCGCCATGGCCGAGGGACACCGAACCCGTTTCTATCACCTGAAGCACATATTGCTGAAGCGCGGCCGAGGCGCCCAGATGCGTCATGCGGCTGACAAGCCCGGACCGCAGCTCGGCATTGACGACGGCGCCAAGGATGGCGATGCCAGTGACCGCGCCGAACTCCCGGCTGGTGTTCGTGGCCGACGCGGCCATCCCCGACCGCTCGGCGGGTACCGCCCCGAGCACCGACGAGGTGACCGGCACGACGCAGGTGCCGATGCCAGCGCCGGCCAATCCCAGGGCCGCGGCGAGCGGCAGGTAGGCGGGGCTCGGGCTGATCACCACGTTAGTCAGCAGCAGGCCGGCGGCGAACAGCAGGCAGCCGGCGACCAGCAGCCAGCGGACGCCGGCCGCGGTTGTCCACCGGCCCGCCAGCAGCGCCGCAATGATCATCATCACGGTCATAGGCAGGAACAGGCCCGCGATGCGGTAAGCGGAGTAGCCGGCAATCACGCCCAGGTAAAGCGCGGTGAAGAAGAAGATCGCGAACGTAGCGAAATACGTGCAGTACGCCACCATGTTGGGTGTCGTGAACCGCGGGACCCGCAGGTAACTCAGGTCAAGCAGCGGGAACGGGGCCCGGCGCTCCCACAGCACGAAAGCCGCACAGGCGGCCAGGGACACGGCGAACAGCGCTAGCACGCTGGGCGCGGCGTAGCCGGCACTCTCGCCGTTGATGATGCCGAAGATCAGGGCGGCGAGCGCGCCGGCGCCGAGCACGGTGCCCGGCAGATCGACCCGGCCCGCTCGCGGGTCGGCGCTCTCGGGCAGGACCATGGCCGCTACGACCAGCGCGGCCAGGCCGAAGGTCACGTCGAACCAGAAAATCCCCCGCCAGCTCCACGCCCCGGTCAGCGCCCCGCCCAGGACCGGGCCGAGCGCGAGCGAGAACCCGGATACCGCGGCCCAGACCCCGAGCGCGCGGTTGCGGCTGCGCTCATCTGGATACAGATGCCGGATCATCGACAACGTGCCGGGCTCACTCGCCGCCGCCCCCAGCCCCATGACCGACCGGGCCGCAATCAGTATCCCGATGCTCGGAGCGACCGCGGCCAGCGCGGCGCCGGCGCAGTAGACACCCGCTCCGGCCAGCATGATCTTCTTGCGGCCGAACTTATCGCCCATCATCCCGCAGGCCAGCATGAAGCTAGCGAACGTCAGGGCATACGCCCCGACCACCCACTGCAGCGCCGAGACTCCGCCGTGCAGGTCCGACTGGATACTGGCCAGCGCGACGCTGACCACCGTGTTGTCCAGGAAGGTCAGGAACAGCAGCGTGCACAGGGAGGCCAGGGCCAGGGGGCGGCGCCGCGCGGTGAACCTGCCCGCCGCGCCGGGCGCGAGCGCATCGACCACCCCGCTAGCTCCGGCAGGCAGCGGGCAGCTGGGGGCTCCCCTTGGGGTACTCCAGGTAGGCCAGCCCACAGAAGCTCGCGATGGCTACCTTCCACGTGCCGTTCAGGTAGACCGCGGTGCCCACCTGGTTCTTCAGCAACGGCGTGCCGAGCAGCAAGAGGTTCCAGTGCACCGTGGCCTGCGACGGTGACGTAACTATCACCGAGGTGACCGTCGCGGTCGACCCAGCCGCGGCCGCCCCGAACGACGTCTTGGCCTGGGCCTCGACAAACGCGGCCACCTGCGACCCGTTCTGCACCAGGGCAAGCCGCCGCGGGAGCGGCGCCTTGCCGTTGAAGACCGTCTTCCAGTTGGCCGTGATCGCGGCCACGGCCGCCGGGCCGCTGACTGGTTCGGCCGACGCGCTCACGGTCGGTTTCGGGCTGGCCGATTTCGCCGAGGGGCTGCCACCACCCCCGCAGGCGGCCAGGATCAGGCATCCCGTCGCCGCCAGCACGGCCCATGCCTGACGCAGCCCCGGCCAGCGCAGGCTACACATGGTCGCAGTGTGCCACACCAAAGGCCGTATCTGTACCGATATGGCATCTAGATTGCCTGGCGGCCCTGACCCGCCCGATCCCTGATCAGGAACTTGACTGAGGCCGCGCGCTGGCCGAGGTCCATCAGGACGTTACGGGCTGCCTGCGTTGTCCAGGCGCCGTCCGGGTGCGCGGTGATGCCGGCCAGGTGCACCCGGCGGGTGCCGTGCTCGATGACGATCAGGGCCACCGCGAACACCTCACTCCAACGGCGGCGGGGGATCAGCCGGGACAGTGCCGCGAGCCACAGCCGGTCGCCCGGCTGGTAGCGGACCCGGCCGATCTGGCGGCGCAGCACCGCGTTCTCGTGCCGCAGCACCAGGAGTTCGGCGTCCCTGGACACCTCACCCCGGGCCAGCACCGGCTCCTCCTTGCGCTCAGGACACACTTTGGCACCCCACACCCTATTTACGGGCGGATTGAGGCTAAGCCGCCCCGGACGGGCTCCTCAGCGTGACCGGCCGCCCATCAGCATCGAATCGATGTTGAACGCCTGGTCGAACCCGATGAACTGCTGCATGATGTTCACCACGCGCTTCAGTTGCGCCGTGTCCACGCTGCCGACCGGCCCCGTGCTGACCGGATAGCTCTCCAGGGACATGATCGCCGCGGTGACCTTGGGCAGGCCGAGCGGGCTGGGCAGGTTCTCGAAGGCGGCTTCGACCGCCCCCCGGTTCGCGTCCGCGATCTGCTGGCCCTGTTCCAGCGCCTTGTAGAACGCCGCCAGCGTGCGCGGGTACTTCTGCGCCCACTGCTTGGTCACGACGTACCCTTCAACCGGGAAGTTCGTGGTCGCGCCCTGATCGAAGTCGGCTAGCATCACGGCGCCATCGGACAGCGCCGCGACGCTGCCGAATGGCTCGTTCAGCACGGCCGCGTTGAAGGCGCCGGCTTTGAGTTCGGCCGGCATCTGGGGGAATCCGCCCTTGGCCACGACAAAGTGCACGCCGCCCGGCGATATCCCGTGATCGGCCAGCACCGAGGCGGCCACCATGTAGGTGAGATTCTTCGGCGCGTTGTTGCCGACCGTCCGCCCCTTGAGCTGCGCGACGGTCGTGATCGGCGAGTCAGGCATGGTGTATAGGCCCATGACTCCCGGCTGCAGCCGTGATCCCTCGGCGAAGATGTCCAGGTTGGCGGCGAGGATGTCGGGGCTGGACGGGCTTGGCCGCATCCCCGCGTCCCAGTTCGACTGCGCTTGGATGTAGGAGACATAGTTGCCGCCGGTGATGTCGATCTTGCCCGCGGCCTGCTGGTCGATCACCGTCGCGCTGCTGATGGCGGACTTGAAAGTCACGTTCAGGCCCTGGGCCTTGAACAAGCCCTCCTCGAGCGCGATGAAGAAGCCCGCGGAATCCACGGCCGGGACCACGGCGACGGTCAGGTCCGGCTTTTCTAATCCGGGGGTGCCCGCCGCGCTCCCGCCGACCGAGCACCCCGCGGCCAGCAGCGTCACGGCCGTAACAAGCAGCGCCGTACCGCGCACACGCCTGGTTCTCATCTCGCTTACCCCTTCCACCCGGGTCACGCGCCAGGATGCCGGACGCCTGGACGGCCAGGAACTGCCGACTAGCCCGTACCCGCAGCGTAACCGGCGACCGGCGGTGATGCCGCGGATTCTCACATAGTGACAATACGTCGCGGTAGGTGCACAGCATGCGGTCAGCGCCACATCCCCGCACCCCGAACCCTTGTCCCCTGCCTTGGCGAAGGATCTTGTACCTCTCTTCAGAAGTCGTTACCGACCCGAAGGCGCGGCCAGCTTCTGCCGCAGACTCGATCCGTCAGGCGGCGCCAGGGCTCAAGCAGCCGGCCTCGGCGAACCGCCAGCTCTGCCGGACTTAGGCCGCCCGCACATCCCATCGCACTTTCCTCGGGTCCGGTACATCCGAACGGCCAATGGCGATAACCCAGCGGTCCTCAGCCCGCTATCGCCATTTGCCGTTCCGTTGCTGGTCATGCCCCTTAGCCTCAATCCACCGACCGATGTCTGGTGCCGCTGTTAGTTCGCTTTCGGGTTCCGGGCCGGGTTCTGAGCGTGTTTTTCCTGCCGTTCACTGATCTTGCGGCTGGTCCGGGTTCGCGGAGCTTCGTATACCTGGCCGGCCGCAGCCTGTCCGCCCGCTGGCAGGCCCGGCAGTTTCCGCGTGAAGCCCGGCTTTCGGGCAGAAGGCCGGAAGCGCTAGGGCGAGGCCAGCGGGAGGCGTGACGACGCCGGACGCGGCGCTCGTCCAGGCGTCGTCACGCCGGGCGGTATGCCCGGCGAGCCGTCCTGGCACGGCTTGTGCTTCGCGCCTCCCCGCGCTGATTACTCGCGAGTGAGCGAGATGGCCAGGCTGGGCGCGAAGAGCGTCGCGGCCAAGATCAGCGGGTGCCTCCTTCTGTTGCATCGGAAGGCGACGAATTCGTCCTCGGCCGCGTCGAAGGCCTTAACTCGGCTCGAGTATCGGCCTTTGCGGACTTGCAGGGTGTGATGTCCAGGTTCGACTGGCACCTCGATCGCTTCGTGCCATTTGATCGACCCGACACTCTTACCGTCGACCACGACATCGAACGTGCCGCGCATGATGCCCGCAGGGTTAGCGAACGCTTCTTGTGTCACTTTCAGAGTCGCCGACACTTTAATTCTCCTTTCCGGTGAGCCGTCACTTCGCCTGGGGACCGGATGTATTGCGGCGCGGCCGGTGCGGGGATACCGCGGCTGGGCCTGGCCCCGGTGATGAGGCGCTCGCGGTCGAACAGCCGGGCCACCGCCAGGCAGGCGGCGCAGTCGACCGCGAGCAGGCCGCCGGCCAGGGCGGCGGCCAGGCCGAACGTTGGGCCTATCACCTGGAACGACATCAGCGCGGCCACCGCGGCCGCCGGCAGGCTGCCCAGGGTGGACAGCTGTTGCGCGACCCGGGTGTCGGTGACCCTGGTCGAGATCGCCAGGCCGACCCAGATCGCCCAGGCGGCCAGCAGCGGGATGAAGATCAGCGTGGCCGGCAGCTGCGGCGCGTGCCGCACGGCGGCGGCCACCGCCGGGGCGGCCGCGAACTGCGTGATCGCCACGAAGACACCGAAGATCAGGTAGCCGAGCGCGGCCGCGGGGATGAAGATCGCCGCGGCCTTGCCGACGAGCAGCTCGGCCCGGCTGACCGGCGTGGTCAGCACCGGCTCGAGGGTGCCCTGCTCGCGCTCCCCGACCACCGAGTACGCGCTCATCATGGCGCCTTTTACCCGCGTCATGTTGACCCCTTGGCTCATAGTACTACTATTGATACTATCTAGGTGTGAGCAAGGCAGAGAAGATCATCGAGCAGATGCAACGTTCACCGCAGAACGTCCGCTTCGATGATCTAGCCAAGGTCTGCGCTGACACTTCGGTGAACCCCGGCAGGACGGCACCTCGCACAAGGTATACAAGACGCCCTGGCAAGGCGATCCGCGCGTGAACATCCAGCGCGGCAAGGACGGCAATGCCAAGGCGTACCAAGTACGGCAGGTGCTCGATGCAATCGCCAGGCTGGAAGCCGAGAAGAACGAGGAGAGTGACAACGATGCCTGACGCAACCCACTACACCTACCGAGTCGTGTGGTCCGTTGAGGACGGCGAGCATGTCGCCACCGTTGCGGAGTTCCCGTCACTGTCCTGGCTCGCGCCCACCCCGGTTGAAGCACTCGCGGGTCTCGCCAATGTCGTGCGTGACGTGCTCGCCGATCTGGCTGTATCCGGTGAGCCGATCCCCGAGCCGTTGTCGGAACGCACCTACTCAGGCAGGTTCGTGGTGCGTGTCCCGGCAGAGGTTCACCGTCGCCTGGTCCGCGAAGCTGCCGAACAGCATGTGAGCCTCAACCGGCTTGTGTCGGATCGGCTTGCTCGCGCCTAACCGTGGCGTTCGCGGGGCATGTGATCTTATCGCCGTCGCAAGGAGATGGGAGAATCTACGGGTCGGCTTCTGAAACTAATCGGGTCAGGCCCATGAGCCGCCCGCCGCATTGCTGAAGTTGGCAGGGATCCTGGCGCCTGTGCGTCGCCAGGTTACCGGCCTGAGCTGGGAGGACTGGACGATCTGAATCGCGCCCGGCTCCGCTGCGCGGATTAGCTGCTGCGCAGCGCGACGACAGCGAGGGAATGCGGCCGGAGTGAGACCTGGCAGCGCGGTGGGGGCGGCAGAGATCTGGTCAGGTCGTCCCGGCGTATTTGGCTGTCCGGGCGCGCTCGGCCGCTATCTCGCGGGCACGGGACGGCAGTTCAGCGCCGACCTTAACGGCGAAGTCCAGGTACGCCTGGCGGCCGGGCATCTCCTTCAGGCATTTGGTGACGAGCGCGGCGGCCTGGGAAACGTCACCGCGGCGCTCGGCGAGCCTCGCGCTCAGGAAGATGAGTTCCGGTCCGGCGAGCGCCGGGCTGGCGACGAGCCGGTCCAGCAGTTCGTCCTCGGGGGTTCCCGCGAACCGGTCGAGGAGCATCTCGTGCCATGTGGCGAGGTCGTTCGCCCGTTCCTTGCGCCGGTAACTGGTCTCATCGAAGGTTCCGTACACGGTGCGCGGCCGCTTGGGATCCGCGCGTCCGGCCGTCTCCAGCGCCTCCAGGTAGGACTCGGCGAACGTCCGCCACATGTCTGGCGTCGTAAGCAGCCGGGCAAGCGGAACGGCCAGGAGCGTCTCCTTTTCTGCCACCTGACCATAGCCCCGACGGGTCCAGCCGTAGTCTGCCTCCCAGCGGATGAGCTGCTCTGGCGCCCGGCCAGCGAGCGCCGCGAAACCGCCGTGCCGGAATACCGACTCCCACAGCGCGGCCACGGCCTCCGATACCACGAACTTCGCTGCCTCCACCGGATCGTCGGAGTGGAAGTAGTCGTATCTCTTCATGTCGCAGGCCAGGTCGACAATCTTCATGACGGCCTGCTGTGCTGGAGCGGGGTCGCTGGCCGTCAGGGCCGCCAGCGCGTCGGCTGCCAGCCGGCGGAACGTATGCCGCCACCTCGACCGTTCGGTTTGGTGCACTCGGCGGTCCCCCGCCATGTAGGCGCCGTCCTTGGCCAGCTCGACGAAGGTCGTCACTTCGCCCAGGACGCCGACCGGGTCTGGCAGCTCCTTCTTCGGCTTTACCTTCGGCTGATCCTGCGGGTGCAGCTCGTCCTCGATGCGCTCGCGGAGCTGAGCGTTCCCGCGCCAGTAGACGGTCCACAAGATCTTGCGGAGGCGTGCGTCGTCATGCGGTCTATCGCGGCGTAAAACTCGTCACGGTTCATCCGGTTCGCTGGCATGGCACCCGATCGTAGGGCTAGACGGTCGGCTCCCGCAGGGCCAGTATGTCTAGGACGGTGGGCGCGTCAGAGAAGATGACCTCTGGCCAGTGAGCGACAGTCCGCCTGGCGCGCTACCAATGAATGTCTCAATTTAGTAACGGGCTTGCCGACGCCGTTGCGCGTCCTATGCCGCCTGACCAGGGGAAACCGAAAACCGTGCCACTCGGTAGGCGACAGGCGGGTGGCTACTGCCCGCCTGGCCGGGCAGAAAACTGACGGGAGGGGCAGCCAGGCCGTGGCATGGCGCGCCTCCGCCACCGAGGGCTGCCGGGCCTGCACTGGATGCATGAGCGCGATGCGTGAGGAGCTGCACCACTTGGTGGACCTGCTACCGGAGGCCGGACTGCGGCCAGCTCCCGGACTGATCCGCGCGCATGCGGCCGGGGAGCACGGCCGGGAAAGAGAGCTGCCCTTCTTCGCCTCATTTGAGGCCGATCCGGACCTGGCCGAACGCGCGGAAGAGATCCTCGCCCCGGAACCCGGCCGCTGAGGTGCTGCTGTGCGATACCGGCGTCCTGCTGGCTGCGGGCAACGTTAAGGATCATGCCCACCAGGTATGCCTCCGCCTCCTGCGCATGCGGAAGGCCCGCTGCTGGTGCCCTCGCCGGTCCTGGGCGAGATCGGGTACCTCCTCCAGCCGCGGGCGGGACCGCAGGCTGAGGTGACCTTCCTCCGGTCGTCCGGCGGTGACGGGTTCAAGGTCGCCGAACTCCAGGGCACCGGCATCGGCCGCATGGCCGAACTCGTGGAGACTTATCTTGATCTTCCGCTTGGCATCGCCGGTGCCGCCGTGGCGGCCATCGCCGAGCGCCTCGGGCTGACCGAGATCGCCACGCCTGACCACCGGCACTTCACGGTCATCAGGCCCCGCCACGTGCAGGCATTCACGCTCCTGCCAGGTCCCGGGCATGCCCTGAGCTGACAGCAACGCCGTTCTGTTCCTGCCATCGGCAGGAAACCCGGCCACATCAGGCACTGCCGGAGTGTCATCACGCTGCGCGGCAAGAAGACCATAGGCAGCGAGCGCGAGAAGCGTTATGGACGACCTGCGGTTCATGCAGGTTGATCGCGAATGCCGCGCAGAACAATCATTCCGCATAGCCGAGATGCCGACTGGCTATGTTCGGTTAGCAGCGCTCTTAACACGGAGATTCGCGCCCTTGCTGGAGGCGCGGCCTATGGAAACCTGCGTTGAGCCGCGCAAGATAGCGGCTATCCAAGCTGAGCAAGCCACCTGGATGCATGGCCGCGCCCGATAGGCGCCCAAATCGGCGGATTTCGCTTATGTCCCTCCTGTTCAGGTCACAGCTGATCATTCGCCTGCTCGTGAATCATTCGCCTTTGCCTGGCTCGGCTTGATCCTTTACGGATCGGGCTCACTTTATCCTTGAGACGCTCTAGACGGTTTGCGCCCCGCATCCGCATGACGCGGCGGTGCTTCCCTGTCCGGATTGCCCGGATGAGTGCCCCGTCAACACGCCGATGCCACGCCCGGGTCAACGTGGAGCGCACCGGCAGTGCGCAAGCGCGAGGTGCATCGAACCGGGTTCGGCGACATGCCGCAGACCAGAGCCGATGCCGGGACTTGGGTCCTTTCGCGCGGTACCCAAAGACTACGGAGGGTGAGACTTGCGCCTCTTCCCACAGTCTGTGAGGACTGTCCATCGTGACCGTGGGGGTTGGGCCGGATCAGATGTGAGGTGCGATGGCCTCGCCAGTAGGGAATTCTCCGGGTAGTAGCCCTATATGCGGCAAGGGGGAGGTTTAAACGGATCCGAGGAGGTGAGCGTAGATGCTATACCTTTCGAAGATTTCACTGTATGGAGCCCTGGCACTATTCTACCTAGGTAGCCTGACCTTCCTTTTTCAGGTCGGCCGTCGTAGCCAGGTCCAGTACTTCAATCGTGAGAATCCGCCGCCGCGTCCACAAGGCCTTTCCTCGGAGGACGTGAAGACCGTCGTTGACCTGAAGACCGAGAATCTTGGCTTGCCCTTGAAGCCGGTCGACGCCACGGTCGTGGGGCCGGTTGCCACGGCCTGGTCCGTGTACAGGTTCATCGGAAGGCATGCGCCGATGCTCCTCAGGATGCCGACACTGACAGCAAACCTTGCATACAAGGCCGCGGTCTTTCTGATCTCGCTGTACTTCGTGACTGCTGTGTCGGGCAGGCGCTACGTCCCGCACCTACCCGACCGGCTTGGGCTTCTCGCGCCCAGCGGATGGCTCGCAGTGGGCGTGGGAGTACTTCTGACAAGCTACGTCCTCGGTAGAGTCATCGGCTCTCCGCAGAGATCCTTCCTGGAACTCCGACTAGCCTACGACGCTGTCGCCGCTCGGCAGGGGTACTGGTTCGGAAACCGAAACGACCAGGGGCACTACGAACAGTCGCTGCCTGAACTGCAACGCATTCTGAACGGACTATCCAGAATGCACACTCAGATCGACAGGCCGGTGGACTCGGAGATGTCTCAGCTACAAGCGATGGCCCTCTTCTACGAGAGTGCCCTCGTTCTCGCCACCATGTCACGATATGACGAGGCGCTGGGTTCCATCGACAATGCGCTCGGACTTCTCGACGTCCTAGAAGACTACCGTGATTCCATGCCTCGGGACGAGCGAATCGAGAGAGCGAAACAACTGTTCCTGAAAGGCGAACTCGCCCTCGTACTGGGGCGCTACTCCGAGTCCGCGCGAGCACTCGTTGAATCCAGGGAGATCAATAGGAGATTGGGCCGCGACAACCTGGTAGACGAGACAGATGATCGGCTGGCGCTCGTTCTGCCAGCTGTGGGCCACCTCCCTCTGCTCTCGTCGGCCGTATGTGGACCCGCTGTCCTCGTGGGAATTTTGAGGCACACGCCACCGCGCAAATTCCCCGTCGTCTACTCGGTCGACTTCCGCCCCGACGGCGGCCTTCTCGCCTCCGGCTGCAATGACAAGCATGTCTGGTTGTGGGATCCGAGTACGAGGCGCCGTCTCCGGATCCTCAAGGGACACAAAGGGCCCGTAGTCTGTGTGGCCTTCAGCCCTGACGGCCAGGTGCTGGCCACCGCGAGCGGGGACACGACCGTCGGCCTGTGGATCCCTGCCACTGGAGAGCGCATTGGTTCCCTCATGGGCCATGCCAAACCAGTCCTCGGTGTGACCTTCGACCCAACCGGAACGCTGATCGCTACGGCCAGTGGAGATGGCTCTGCAGGACTCTGGAATGCGATGACTCGGACACGCTTCAGGAGTCTCTCCACAGACACGACGGCTGTCACGGCGGTGTCATTCAGCCGCGACGGGAGCCTCCTGGCCACCGCCGGCGCAAACGGAACGGCCACTATATGGACCATTCCCGACGGGAAACCGGTGCTCACTCTAAGCGGGCATACATCGGGCATCCAGGACGTCGCATTCAGCAGAACCGACAACCTGGTGGCCACGGCTGGCAAGGACAAGACCGTGCGGCTCTGGGACTCCTCAAACGGACATTGCTTGCGGACGCTGGAAGGCCACCGGAGTGTGGTGAGTGGAGTAGCTTTCAGCCCTGATGGGGAACTCCTTGCGTCGGCGTCCGCGGATAAGACAATTCGATTGTGGAATCCGTCTACCGGTGAGCACCTGAGAACCCTAATGGGTCATACGGGTTGGGTGTTTAGAGTCGCATTCAGCCCTAACCGCGAGTTCCTTGCCTCAGCCGGCATGGACCGGACCGTTCGGCTCTGGTGCTAGTCCTCGATCTACAGTGAGTAGCGGATCACATGCGTATCGCGACATGGGGTTGGCACTTCGCCGCTTCAAGCTGACGCGAACATGCAGCCAATAAAGATGATATTAGGGAGAAGGCAATGAATGGCTCGATGATCGAATGGTTGCTTTGGGGTATTGCCCTAGTATTCTCGTGCTTCACATCGATCCACAGTAGTGTAACTCCCACCCCAGCAAAGGATGAAGAGTTTTTGTCTACGCATCCCAACGTGCGGGGCGTGTATCCATGGCATGATCAGTATCTATCGCGAGTAGAACTACTAAGATTGGGGACCAAGTACGCAAAGCGACTGCGGCTTGCTGGTCGAATTGGGCTCGTTCTAACAGTCGCTATTGCCATATGCACTTTCCTTCCATCTCAGTCATTGCCTATCTCTGACTCGTCACGCAAAGCCATCTTCGGATTGGGCTTTATCATAGTTCTTGGGATCTTGCGTGTCGTAGAGAAGAGGACCTGGCCATTTACGTCGGAGAAGGATCGTGGAGAACTCCGGTAATGCCGGTCCGCGGCCGGGATCCGCCCGACCCCCACCTCCCCGGGTGTCGGAATCGAGATAACTTAGTTCAACTGACGGCAGGTCCTGCGGGCAGGCATGCCAGGCAGTCTCCGGGGAACGGCACACCACAGCGCTGGCCAAGGCCAATCTCCTGCCGGTCCAGCGCCCAGACCCGGCGGCAATGAAAGTCACAATCCAGTAACGGGCTTACCCGCCCCGTTCGGCCCCAGGAACCCGAACACCTCGCCGCCCGCGACACTGAACGACACGTCGGACACGGCGGTACGCCCGCCGAAAACCTTGGTCAGGTGGCTGACCTCGATGGCCGCGGGCACCGTCCGGGCCGGTGGCGGCTTCTGGGCAGCCTGCCCGGTGCGGGCCGTTCCCGCCTCGTCCAGGCCTTCATACACCGCAGAGTCACCGCTGACTTCCGCCCTCCTCCTGTGCCCACCGGGCGCCTCCCGCTTGCCCGCAAGTCCGCACTATTGCACCTCCTGTTGTATCTGTTCTATCTCCTATAGAAATAATGTAGCGAATGCCTGCTGCCTTGCTCACCGCAGGCATGCCTGCGGGCCTTTGGCGGTGAGGGTCGCCAGCGGGCAGACCGCCGCCCGCGGATAGTAGGAACCCATGACGGCCGCGGCCGCCGCCGGGTCGCTGGCCTGCGTGACGCCCTGGGGCGAGTGCGCGAACGACGAGCTGACCAGCACGTTCCGCAGGCCCAGGAGGTACGGGCCAGCCGGGTGGGTGGTGGAGAAGGGCAGGAAGGTGACGCCGGGGACGCGGCTGATGGCAGCCCGCTGCGATTCGCTGCCGATCACGTAGGTGTAATCCCCGGCCGCGTTCAGCCTGGTGGCCTTATCGGCGCGGCACCCGTAGTCGGTCCCTCCCCCGGGCAGCTTGTTGGCGACGACCGGAGTGGGGGGAGCTAGCAAGCCGATGCACATCGACCAGTAGCGGACGTCCTCGCCCCGGGCCGGCCAGGGAGAGGGATGGCTGCCGGGCGCGAAGGTCGGCGCCTTCGCCGTGACGACGACCACGTCGGCTGCCGGCGGGCGGACCAGGTAGGCCAGGACGTAGCTGGTGTCGACGTTGGCGAGCCCCCCATTATTGAACGTGCTCTGCGGAGGCTTGAAGAACTCCAGCTGGCGTGGCGGGGGCGCTGCTGCACCGGATCCGCCCGCGCCCACAGAGGCGGCGGACCCGCTTACCGCCGGCGGGTGCACGGGGGCGTTGTGGCTGCTGCAGGCGGGAAGCGTGCGCGCCGAGCCCCCTTGCTCCACCGTCAGCACCGGAACCGGCACGGCCGAAAGACCACCACCCCCGGCCGGCAGGTAGACGCGGTACATGAGGTAACCCGGGTGCTGGCTCGTGGTGCCGGCGGGCATCGGCAGCGTGTTGGCCTGGCCCGGTGCAGGATCCGAGCGGATGGTCACCGTGAACCGGCCGCCGGGCGCGGCCTGCTGCCGCCAGGGATTCAGGCTGCCGGGCTGCGGGGCGATCCGGTAGTCGGGCAGGGACGCGCCGACACCGCTAGGCGTATAGACCTGGATCGAGGCGTAGCGGGCGTCCGGGAAGAGGCCCGACAGCACGATCCGTGTGCCCGCGGACGCCACGATCTGCTGGAGGAAGTATGTCTCTGCCGCATCAGGGAACGCTATGTTGTCCGTCTGCGCGCTAAATTCCGCCGGCCACGCGCAGGACATCCCGGGCAGGACAGTCGGCTGGCTGCCCCCCGCTGCAGCCGAGCTGGATGGCTGCGCCGACGTACACGCTGCCAGGGCCAGCGCTAGGCCAACCGCCACCCCGATGAGGCCAGCGACCCGGCCGGGCCGACGCCGTCCCCGGCCGCGGCACGACCATGGCCTGGCCATTGCCTTTCCGACTGACCCGATGCTGGCCGACATTGACGCCTCCCTGCCCGCCGGGAACGGCGGTGTCACGGTCGCTACGTTAATCATCTGTTCTATAACGTATAGAACAGATGGAGCTGCAGTCAAACCGCGGCCTTGCCCCGGGCGAGCGGTCGGCCCGTCGGTCGGCATGAGCGCCCGGGTGGACGGCGGAGCGTTTGACAGCAGAGCGTGATTTGTTCTATAACTGCTGTCATATATGCCATCGGGCGGGGTCTAACGCCGGCCGGGAGGAGAGCCAGCGATGAGCGCGGCGGCGGTCAGTGAGATCCTGGAGGCGTGATGCTGCTCAGCATCGAACCAGATGGTCCCGTGCCCATCTACCAGCAGATCAGGGACCGGATCGTGGAGGCGATCGCCCGCGGCCGGCAGCCGGCCGGCTCCGCGCTGCCGTCCACCCGGCAGCTGGCGGTCGACCTGGGCGTGAACTTCCACACCGTGAACAAGGGGTATGACCTGCTGCGGCAGGAGGGCCTGCTGCGGCTCGGCCGGAAGTCCGGCGCGGTGGTGCGCCGCGACGCGGGCAGCGGGCCGCCGGATCCAGCCTGGGCCCAGGACTGGACGGGCCGGCTGCAGACGCTGCTCGCCGAGGCCGCCGCCCAGGGGATGCCAGCCACCGACATCGTCCGGGAATGCCGGGCTGCCCTGGCGGATTTCGCCTTCCCCGCCGCTGTAGCGGAGGTGTGGAACCGAGGCGGAGGCTCGCCATGAGCGCCACGAGCCTGGCCGCGGTTTCCCCCGTGCTGGCCGTCGGGGCGCTGATGTGCTTGATGCCCGCGGTGACCCGGCCGACCCTGCAGTTCGGGGTCCGCGTTCCCCGTGAGCGGGCGGGGGCGCCGGTCATCGGCCGGGAACGGCGGGCCTACTACTGGCGGACCGCAGCCATCGGCGTCTGCTGCACCCTCGTCGCGGTGACGGTGCAAGGCCACTGGCCATCGTGGCTGACCAGGATCATCCTGCTGCCGGAACTGGCCGCGGGCTTCGGCTGCTTCTGGGTCGCGCGGCGCAAGATCGCCGCCGTCAAGAACGCGGACGACTGGTTCGCGGGACTGCGGCAGACGGTCGTC
>Ga0208565_1000073_pt1 | contig 85243 bp, 77 predicted proteins | sample Sb_taG_7_FD_187706 | JGI IMG/M metagenome (GOLD analysis project Ga0208565, IMG submission 187706) | Peat soil microbial communities from Weissenstadt, Germany - Sb_50d_2_FS metaG (SPAdes) (version 2) | ecosystem: Environmental > Terrestrial > Soil > Wetlands > Peat | place: Germany... | reverse complement strand
CGACGAGCTGACATTTCGGGAGGTGCACCCGGCAAGTGGTCGGCCGGCTGATATTGTGCACATTTACGCGGCGATCGGGCAGTCGGGCCGGATCGATAGCTTGTATGCGATAACGCTGCGGCTAAATGGTTCGGCCATCCTTTATGAGACCAGGTGGGATCAGCGGATGGGAAGCACTGGGCTGATGCGAGACTGGACAGACTGCCGTCTTAGCAGTTCCCCGTCCACGGACCCGATCCCGCGGACCGTGGCGCAACTGGAAGCAAGCATTCTCGGTCCGGAGCGACCGCCACGTGGGGCCGTCGCAGTTGGCCCGAATACCTGGCAGATAGACGAGGGCATCGCAGTGCTGACGGTGCACGTACTCGGCAGACCAATCACGGAGCGCGTGGTGGCGACCGGGCTGCGGGGTGCCCGACGACCCGGCACAGTGATCATGGACGCCGAACTGGCCAAAGTAGCCTCCTTGCCTCCGTTGCGCTCGGCATGGGGCTCATGCCGACCTTGGCCTCGATCGATGCGGCCAGTTGGTTCTTGACCTGGGTGCGATCGGCTGCGACTGCCGGCTGCCGCAACACGGTGTCCACCAGCAGCTGGTCGTGGGTCCGTTGCCGGTTCGGGCTTTGGTAGCGAATCGGTAAACATACCGATGATTCCATATGAACCCGTTATACTCGGTTTGCCGTTATGTCAAGCAACTGCGTTATGTCAAGCAACTGATGGACCAATGGGGCTGTCATGGCTCGCGAGCAGAAGGCCGACGTAAGCTGTCGGTGCGGTCGGCGGACCGCTCACCTGACGGATCGCGAAGTCGAGGTCTTATTGCTGCTGTCCGCAGGCATGAGCAACTCGCAGATCGCGCTGGCGCTTGGCGTCAGCACTCGAACTGTTGATCAGCATGTAGTGAACATGCGTCAGAAGGCCGGCGCCGCCAGCCGAACCGAGTTGGTCTCGCGCTCGTTCGCGGCCGGGATACTGGGCTTCAGGACAGGCAGCTGGCCGCCGCGGTGGCTAGGGTGCTACTGCCCAGGGACCGTGGCCCACCTGAATAGTGCCGCCACTCGGTTATTCGCTGAGCTGTGCGAGCACCTCGGCCGCCGCGCGTTCCCCGGAGCGCACCGCCCCGTCCATGTAGCCGCACCAGGTCGTCGCTGTTTCGGTTCCGGCCCAGTGGATCGGGCCGGCCGGCTCGCGGAGAGCCGGCCCGTAGCGCGTCCACACGGACGGACCGAACAGGGTGCCGTAGCAGCCGCCGCTCCACTGCTCCCGCTGCCAGTCGAGCTCGGCGTAGTCTGCCGGGCGGGCGGCCTTGGGCCCGAAGTACCTGACGAAGGAATCGATCACGGCTTGGCGGCGCTCGCCAGCGGCGGCGGCGCCAAGCCGCCTTGCCTCATCCCCCTCCACGAAGCCGAGCAGGACTCCGGGCGAGCCATCTGGCGGTGAGTTGTCGAACACCACGCCGGCGCCCTCGCCGTCCCCCGTCGCCTGGCCGGACAGGCCTGCTGCCCGCCAGAACGGCTCGTCGTAGCTGGCCTGGCACTTGATCACCGAGCCCATCGGGGCCCGCTGGGTCAGCTGCTGCCGCCGGAGCGGAAGGCCAGGGCGGTAGTCGATCCGGCCGGCCAGGGCTGGCGGCACCGACACGATGATCCGCCGGCCGGTGAACTCGGCGCTGTCGGTCACCGCGCTGACCCGGTCAGCTGCCGCCGTGATCTGCCTGACTGGCGAGCTCAGCCGGACGACGCCGCCGCCGAGCTGAGCGGCCACCCGCTCGGCGATCAGCTGCGAGCCGCCGGCGAACCTGTCCTGCTGCGCGCCGCCGGTGGTATCGATGAGCCGCTGGAACGACCCACCTGAGTGCGCATAGAACAAGACGTGCAGCAGGGATATCTCGGCTGGCTCACAGGCCAGGACGGCCTGCGCCGCCAGCGTGAGCAGCGCTCGCGCGCCGCTGGTGGCCGCATTCCGGCGCAGCCAGGTCGCGAAGGTTTGCCCATCCCAGGCCGCGGCGCGAGCCGCGGTCCATGGTGCCTGGGTCGGCACCCGCCTGGCCAGCGACTCGAGCCGGGCCTGCGCCCGCCCGATGTCGGCGATCACCAGCGGGCTGATCCGCGGAATCGTGCCCGTGTAGGTGCCGCGCCTGCCGCGGAAATGCAGCACCTTGGCCCCATCGTCGTAGGTGCGGAACGTCGGAACGCCGACCTGCGCTGCCAGCGCGAGGATCCGGTCCTGGCCGGGCCCGGCGTACTCGCCGCCCATCTCCACGATCTTGCCGTCGCCGATCAGGTGGCCGACGACCCGGCCGCCGACCCGGTCCCTGGCCTCAAGCAGCTGTACTGACCGGCCTGCCGCGGTCAGCTGACGAGCGGCGACCAGGCCAGCCAGGCCGGCCCCGACGACTAGGACGTCCGCTGTTTGCGTCATGTCCGCTGCCCTTCGCTCGGTCCGCTGCCGGTGCGTACCAGGTGGCGTACCTGGTGCCTGAGCAGCTTACGGCGCAGCGCTCGGTATGATGCTGGTGTGGCGCTCACCTGACGCAGGCTAGGCGAGCCCGCTGCCGGGCCGATGTCGTCCCTGCCCTATCCGATCGCACGTGGCGGATGAGACGACAGGAGCGCCGATGCCGCTTACTCCACCCCCGTCGGACCAGGGTCTGTATGACCCCCGATTTGAGCACGACGCATGCGGCGTCGGGCTGGTGGCTGACCTTTCCGGCAGGCCCGGCCATCGCACCGTCGCCCAGGCGCTCACCGTGCTGCGCAACCTGGACCACCGTGGCGCCAAGGGCAGCGATCCGGAGACCGGCGACGGCGCCGGGATCCTGACCCAGATTCCCGATGCCTTCTTCCGCGCGGTCTGCGGATTCGCGCTGCCTGCGGCCGGCCGCTACGCGGCCGGACTGGTCTTCCTGCCACCGGATGGACCTGACCGCCCCGGCACTGACGCAGCCGACCAGATCGAGCGGATCGCGGAGGAGGAGGGCCTGACGGTCCTCGGCTGGCGCGACGTACCGCATGATCGGTCCGCCTGCGGGGCTGGGGCCCGTGCCGTGCTGCCGCGCCTGGTGCAGCTCTTCGTGGCTTCGGCCAGCGGCGAGCACGGGATTGATCTGGACCGACGCGCATTCTGCCTGCGCAAGCGGGCTGAGCATTCGGCTTGCGGGTACATCGCGAGCCTGTCATCGGCCACGATCGTGTACAAGGGGATGCTCACCGCGCTCCAGCTCGAGCGGTTCTACCCCGACCTGACGGATCCGAGGTACACCTCGGCGGTCGCGCTAGCGCACTCCAGGTTCTCGACCAACACCTTCCCGTCCTGGCCGCTGGCCCACCCGTTCCGGTTCATCGCACACAACGGCGAGATCAACACCATCCGCGGCAACCGCAACTGGATGCGGGCCCGCGAGGCGATGGGAGACACCGACCTGTTCCCGGCGGACTCCAGCGGCCGCGGGCTGCGGCGATTGGCGCCGATCCTGGACGAGTCGGCCAGCGATTCGGCGAGCTTTGACGCCTGCCTGGAGTTGCTGCACCTGGGGGGACGCTCGCTGCCGCATGCGGTGCTGATGATGATCCCCGAGCCGTGGGAGAACAACGCCGAGATGGCGCCGGCGCAGCGTGCCTTCTACCGCTTCCACTCCTGCCTGATGGAGCCTTGGGATGGCCCGGCCCTGATCGCGTTCACCGACGGCACCGTGATCGGCGCTGTGCTCGACCGGAACGGCCTGCGCCCAGGCCGGTACTGGGTCACTAGGGACGGCCTGGTCGTGCTGGCCAGCGAGGTCGGCGTCCTCGACATCGACCAGCGGGACGTGGTACGCAAGGGCAGGCTGCAGCCGGGCAAGATCTTCCTCGTCGACACCGCCGCCGGCCGGATCATAGAAGACGAGGAGGTCAAGGCCGGGCTCGCTGCCGAGCACCCCTATGACGAGTGGCTGCACGCCGGCCTGCTGCATCTCGACGACCTGCCGGACCGGAACCGCGATCTGCCCGACAGTCAGACGCTGGCCACCCAGCAGCGGCTGTTCGGCTACACGGAGGAGGAACTTCGGGTCATCCTCGCGCCGATGGCCGGTGCCGGTGTCGAGCCGATCGGGTCGATGGGCAACGACACTCCGCTGGCCGCGCTTTCGGACCGACCTGCACTGATCTTCGATTACTTCACCCAGCTATTCGCGCAGGTCACTAACCCGCCGCTGGACGCGATCAGGGAGGAGCTGGTCACCTCGCTGGCGGCCACCACCGGCCCTGAGCACAACATCTTCGATCCGGGCCCGGCGTCCTGCAGGCAGATTGTGCTGCCTTACCCGGTGATCAGCGACAGCGACCTGGCAAAGATCATTCACATTAACGATGACGGGGACCTGCCCGGCTTCGCCGCGCACGTGGTGGACGGCCGTTATCAGGCAGCGGGCGGCGGCCAGGCCCTGCGTGCCCGGCTGGCCGAGATCAGGGCAGAAGTGTCAGCAGCGATCGAGGCGGGCGCGAAGATCATCGTGCTGTCGGACCGGGGTGCGGCGATGGGCGGCGGCCAGGACCCCGGCGAGCTGCCTGGGACCAGGCCGCCCTGGTCGGGTGGAGTTCCTGGGGCCGAGCCCGACACCTGGGCACCGATACCGTCCCTGGTGCTCACCGGCGCGGTGCACCACCACCTGATCGTGGCTCAGACCCGGACCAGGGCTGGCCTGATCATCGAGGCAGGCGACGTGCGGGAAAGCCACCACGTGGCGCTGCTGACCGGCTACGGTGCGGCTGCGGTCTGCCCGTATCTGGCCATCGAGACGGTCGAGGACATGGCACGCAACGGGATGCTCGGGCAGGTGAGCAGCCGTAAGGCAGCGGCCAACCTGATCAAAGCGCTCGGCAAGGGCCTGCTCAAGATCATGTCGAAGATGGGCGTGTCCACCGTCGCCTCGTACACCGGAGCGCAGCTCTTCGAGACGATCGGGCTCGGTTCCGAGGTGATCGATGAGTGCTTCGCCGGAACGCCGGCCAGGCTCGGCGGCGTCGGCTTCGACCAGCTAGCGGTCGACACCAGTGCCCGCCTGGCCGGGGCGTATCCGGCCCGGGCCACCGGGCCTAGGTATCTGCGGCTGGCGACCGGGGGCGAGTATCAGTGGCGGCGGGACGGCGAGCCGCACCTGTTCAGCCCGGAAGCAGTGTTCAGGCTTCAGCACGCGACCCGGACCGGCAAGCACGACATCTTCCGTGAGTACACCCGGCTGATCGACGACCAGTCAGCGCGCCTGATGACGCTGCGCGGCCTGCTGAAGATCCGCGGCATCGATTCCCCGGCCGGCGAACGGGGTGATTGCCGCGACATCGGCCCGCCTGCCAGACCGCCGGTGCAGATCGACGAGGTCGAGCCGGTGTCGGCGATCGTGGCCAGGTTCTGCACCGGGGCGATGTCGTACGGCTCGCTCTCGGCGGAGGCCCATCAGAGTCTGGCCATAGCGATGAACCGGCTTGGCGGTAAGTCGAACAGCGGCGAGGGCGGCGAGGACGCCGACCGGTACACGCCCGACGCCAACGGCGACCGGCGCAGGTCGGCGATCAAGCAGGTGGCGAGCGGCCGTTTCGGCGTGACCAGCGAGTACCTGGTCAATGCCGACGACCTGCAGATCAAGATGGCACAGGGAGCCAAGCCGGGGGAGGGCGGGCAGCTGCCGGGTCATAAGGTCTACCCGTGGATCGCCAGAACCAGGTACTCCACGCCAGGGGTCGGCCTGATCTCGCCGCCGCCGCATCACGACATCTACTCGATCGAAGACCTGGCCCAGCTGATCGGCGACCTGAAGAACGCCAACCCGGCCGCCAGAGTCAGCGTCAAGCTGGTCGCCGAGGTGGGGGTCGGCACCGTGGCGGCCGGCGTCGCCAAGGCTCATGCCGACGTGCTGCTGATCTCCGGCCACGATGGCGGTACCGGCGCCGCGCCGCTGACCAGCATCAAGCACGCGGGCGCGCCTTGGGAGCTCGGCCTGGCCGAGACCCAGCAGACGTTGCTGCGCAATGGCCTGCGGGACCGGATCGTGGTCCAGGTGGATGGTCAGCTGAAGACCGGCAGGGACGTGATCATCGCGGCGCTGCTTGGCGCCGAGGAGTTCGGGTTCGCCACCGCGCCCCTGGTGGTGGCCGGCTGCGTGATGATGCGGGCCTGCCATCTGGACACCTGCCCGGTGGGCGTCGCCACCCAGAATCCAGAGCTGCGGCGCCGGTTCGCCGGCCAGCCCGAGTTCATCGTGAACTTCTTCGAGTTCATCGCAGGCGAGGTCCGCGAGTACCTGGCCAAGCTTGGAATGCGTACCCTGGCCGAGGCGATCGGCCAGGTCAGCCTGCTGACTCAGGCCGACGCCGCGGGGCACGAGACGGCGGCCTGCCTTGACCTGGCGCCGCTGCTGCACGTCCCTGATCTGCCGCCGGGCACGGCCAGGCGCTGCACGACGAGGCAGGACAACGGCCTGGCGCTGGCGCTGGACAACACCTTGATCCAGCTCGCCGAGGGGGCGCTCGAGGAGGGCAGGCCGGTGCACCTGGATCTGCCCATCAGGAATGTGAACAGGTCCGTGGGCACGATGCTCGGGTATGAGGTGACCAGGCGCTGGGGCGGCGAGGGTCTTCCTGACGACACGATCGTGGTCGGCCTGCGCGGATCGGCTGGACAGTCCCTGGGCGCGTTCCTGCCCAGGGGGATCACGATCCGCCTGGCCGGGGACGCCAACGACTATGTCGGCAAGGGCCTGTCCGGCGGGCGGATCATCGTGACGCCGGATCGCAGTGCCGGCTTCGTCGCGCAGCATCAGGTCATCGCCGGCAATGTGATCGGCTACGGAGCGACCAGCGGTGAGATATACCTGCGCGGAGTTGTGGGCGAGCGGTTCTGCGTGCGGAACTCGGGCGCGACCGCCGTGGCCGAGGGGGCCGGTGACCATGGCTGCGAGTACATGACCGGTGGCCGGGTCGTGGTGCTCGGCCCGGTGGGTCGGAACTTCGCCGCCGGGATGTCAGGTGGCATCGCCTACCTGCTCGATCTCGACCCACGCCGGGTCAATGCCGAGATGGTGGATATCGAGCCGCTCAGCCCGGCCGACGCCAGCTTCCTCGCCGAACTGGTCGGACGGCATCACGCCGAGACTTGCTCCGCGGTCGCGCACATGCTGCTCGAGGACTGGGACGCGGCGGTGCCACGGCTGAGCCGGGTGATGCCGAAGGACTACAAGCGCGTGCTGGCCGCCACCCGCCGGGCTGAGCGCGAGGGTCGCGACGTCTCCGAGGCCGTCATGGCCGCGGCACGTGGCTGAGGGGCGGCTTCGAGATGGCTGACCCCACCGGCTTCCTGTCCACGCCGCGGCGGACCGCTGCCAGACGCCCGGTTGACGTCCGGATTCAGGACTGGCGTGAGGTGTACGCGAGCATGGGCCAGGCCGATCTCGAGCGGCAGGCTGGCCGCTGCATGGACTGCGGAATCCCGTTCTGCCACGGCGGCTGCCCGCTCGGGAATCTGATCCCGGAGTGGAATGACCTGATCTGGCGGCATGACTGGCGCGAGGCGGCCGATCGCTTGCATGCCACCAATAATTTCCCCGAATTCACCGGGAGATTGTGTCCGGCGCCCTGCGAAACGGCATGCGTGCTCGGCATCAACGCCGATCCGGTGGCGATCAAGCAGGTCGAGGTCGAGATCATCGACCGGGCCTGGGCGAACGATTGGGTAACCGCGCGGGTGCCGACTGCGGCCGCGACCGCAGCTGGCAGGCCGGTGGCCGTGGTCGGCTCCGGCCCGGCCGGGCTGGCCGCCGCTCAGCAGCTGACCAGGGCGGGCCACGCCGTGACCGTTTTCGAGCGCGCGGACCGGCCGGGCGGTCTGCTCCGGTATGGCATCCCCGAGTTCAAGCTGGAGAAGTGGCGGCTCGACCGGCGCCTGGCGCAGCTGCGGGCTGAAGGCACCGGGTTCGAGTGCGGCGTGCATGTCGGCGTCGACCTGAGCCCCGCCGAGCTTCGCGAGGACTTCGCTGCCATCGTGCTCGCCTGCGGTGCCAGGGTGCCGCGCGAGCTGCCGGTGCCCGGGGTCGGCCTGGCGGGCATCCACCAGGCGATGGACTACCTGCCGCTGACCGGCCAGCCGGAGATATCGGCGCGCGGGCGTCAGGTCGTGATCATCGGCGGCGGCGATACCGGTGCGGACTGCCTGGGAACCGCGCTGCGCCAGGGCGCGGCGTCGGTCACCCAGCTGGAGATCATGCCCAGGCCGCCGAAGCGCCGGCCGGCCGGCCAGCCGTGGCCGACGTACCCGATGATCTACCGGGTGTCCGGCGCGCACGAGGAGGGCGGTGACCGGGTGTACGCGGTCTCCACCCAGGAATTCCTGGCCGATGACACCGGCCGGGTCAGGGCGCTGCGGCTCGTTGACGTGGCTGCCGCCGACGGTCACTTCGTTCCCCAGCCGGGAACTGAACGGGAGCTCGGGTGCGACCTGGTCCTGCTGGCGATGGGATTCAGCGGAGCCGAAGGCGGCGAGCTTCTTGATGGGCTTGGCCTCGGCCTCGATGACCGGGGCAACGTCAGCCGAGACGACTCATATGCGACCGCGAGCCCTGGTCTGTTCGTCGCAGGCGACATGGGGCGCGGGCAGTCGCTGATCGTGTGGGCGATCGCCGAAGGGAGGTCGGCCGCCGCCGCCGCCGACCGTTACCTGGCCGGCGAAACGGCGCTACCGATCGCCGTTGCCGCCTCGGCTCGACCATTCAGCCTGCGGGGCTAATCCCGGCCTGGCTCATGGCACCGTTCACGAGTCGTGGTTACCGGCCTGCTCCGACCTCGGAGTAACGTCACGGAGCATGCCGGCCGCCTTCCTCCCGAGTCCCGCCAAGGGGCTGTGGCGGCTCGGACCATTCCTGGTCCATGGCTATGCCCTCTGCGTGGTCCTTGGCGTGCTGGTGGCCATCTGGGTGGCCGAGCGCAGGTACCGAGCCGTTGGCGGCCGCGCCGGACTCATTCTCGACATGGCCACTGTGGTGGTTCCCGCAGGTCTGGTCGGCGCCAGGCTCTACCGGGTGATCACCGCCTGGCAGCTGTACTTCGGGCACGGCCGGGACTGGGTGGACATCCTGCGGATCTGGGACGGCGGACTTGGGCTTCCCGGTGCCGTGGTCGCCGGTCTGCTCGCCGCCTGGCACTGGTGTCGCCGCAAGGGGGTCGGCATCGGCCCGGTGCTCACGGCCGCCGTGCCCGGTCTGGCGATGGCCCAGGCGATCTCGGTCTGGGGTAGCTGGTTCGGGCAGAGCCTCTATGGGCCGCCTTCGATCTGGCCGTGGGCGGTCGAGATCCCGCCGGGGCGGCGGGCTCCCGGTTATCAGAGCTTCAGCACCTTCCAGCCGCTGTTCCTGTATGAGTCGATCTGGGACCTGCTGATCGCGCTACTGCTGATCTACGCAATCCGGCGGCTGGCGCTGACCGGCGACCGGGCGCTGGCCCTGTACGCCGGGCTGTACGCGGCCGGTCGACTCGGCACTCAGTCGGTGCGCCTCGGCAACCCGGCACAGCTCGCCGAGCTGAGGATCGATCAGCTGGCGGTGATCGCCGTGATGATCGGCGCCGCGGCGTACTTGTTCCTGACCAGGTCAAGGCGAGGTCCGGAAGCCCTGATCACTGGTACACCCGGACTCGCCAGGAGGCCGGTTCGTCCGACTTCAGACAAGCTCGCCAACTAGTCGCAACACCGGTGGTGTGCCCCGGCTGGTGTCCAGCCTCAGGACATCGGGGACAGGGTGTCTCAAGACATAGGAATACCCCGGCCGGGACGTTCACCACCCGGCTCTCCGGCGGCAAGATCTGCAGGCACTGCTCGACGCCTTCACCGACCAGTACAACCACCGTCGCCCCCGCAAATCACTGCCCCGCCAGGCCAGCCCCGCGACCATCTACCAGTCGCTGCCCAAGGACCGTCCGCACCGCAGCCGGGATAGCGACACCTACGACCGCGTCGGTCACGACCGCATCGACGAAGAGCTCACCATCGACCCCGCCCGCAACTACCAGCCCAGCGGAGCACCCAGACGACCTAGACGACCCGCCAGAAACCGAGAACCTGAGCCCGCTGAGGGTTCGGGGTCATTCCGATGTCCTGAGAGATCACAGGGTGCCCCGGGTGGGATTCGAACCCACACTGGATGGATTTTGAGGCCATTGACTCTGCCGTTGGTCTACCGGGGCCGGACCGGACGCAGTAGGCGTCGCGCACTGCTCAATGTAGCGGCTGTGGATAAGCTCAGCGCGTGAGCCAGACCCTCTATCGCGTCGTGATCGCCGAGGACGAGGCCCTGATCCGGCTAGATCTGAAGGAAATGCTGGAAGAGCCAGGTCAGGATACCTACGTCGTGGTCGGCGAGGCAGCCGACGGTGAAATCGCCATCCAGCTGGCCGAACAGCTGCGCCCAGACCTTGTGATCATGGACATCAAGATGCCCGTGCTCGACGGGATCTCGGCGGCAGAGCAGATTACCGCGCGACGGCTGGCGCCAGTCGTGATTCTGACAGCCTTCTCGCAGCGCGAGCTCGTGCAGCGCGCTAGCAGCGCCGGCGCCATGGCGTATCTCGTGAAGCCCTTTACCAAGGCGGACCTGGTTCCGGCGATCGAGATCGCGGTCAGCCGGTTCGCTGAGGTCACCGCGCTTGAGAAGGAGATCGGCAGCTTGCGGGACCGGCTGGAGATGCGCAAGCTGCTTGACCGTGCGAAAGGTCTACTGCAAGCCCAGCGCGGAATGACCGAGCCAGAAGCCTTCCGGTGGATCCAGAAGACGGCGATGGACCGGCGGATGACGATGCGGACGCTAGCGCAGGAGATCTTGGGCAACCCGCCGCCCGGCCAGGAAGCATCACCTGGCCAGGAAGGATCGCGGGGCCAGGAAGGATCGCACGGCCAGGAAGGACCGTCTGGTCCAGCAGATTCGACCGGCCAGCAAAGCGCCGACGGCCCAGACGGTCAAGCCGCTGGCTAGTCAGCACTGCTAATCGCCGGTGACTCCGTCGGTCTGCTCGCGGAGTGTCGGCGTGGCCGTTATGGCGGCGGATCCGTTCGCGGCACCTGCGGTGCGGTCCAGGACATCAGCCAATCGTGCCGACTGGCCCCGGCCATCGCAACTGCAATTGCAAGCGCCGCCGCTGAGCACCCACTGGGGGATTCACGCAAGCGAGCGGGGCCAGGTCAGCAACCCCCCGCGCAGACCCGGCGCCCGCTCGCTTGCTGCCGTCCGCTGCTGCGATGGCAGCGACGGTGAAGAGCTCGCAGATCCTTTGGTGCCATGTCGGCCTTCCCCGGGCCGGCACGTTCTCTACTCGGCATCACCGAGCTCCGGGGACCACCGTAGCGATGCGGCGCCATGCCGCGCACAGACACTGCCATTACCTGGCCGGTATGGGCCAAACATCCGTTCGGTGCGGCTGGCTATCTCCGCTGCCGGCCGGACAACTGGTCCGGGAAGCGACCACCCGGCCGATCATCCGATATCAGCTGTCAGCATCGGCCCGGCGATCGGTTCAGTCGCGCGGCCGGCCAGTCACGCGCCTGGCCAGCCTGGCACCGCGGATTCCGGTCAGCGCAGGCTTGAGACGGCCACCGTAAGCAATGGCGCCACGATCAGCGCGGGCAGCAGGTCGGCGATCGGCAGCGTGCGCAGTCGCAGCAGCCGCAGCGCGATCCCGGCCAGCAGCAGCCCGCCGGTAGCCGTGATGGCCGCGATGCCAGCGCCGGACAGCAGCTCGCCGAGAGCGGCGGCAGCAGCAGTCAGCGATCCCTGCACCACGAAGACGCTGATGGCCGCGGCGGCGACGCCCCAGCCGAGGGACGCGGCGAACGCGATCGAGGTGAATCCGTCCAGGATGCTCTTCAACGCCAACTGGGAGAACCCATCGCCAAGTCCGTCCTGCAGTGACCCGAGGATCGTCAGCGGCCCGACGCAGTAGACCAGCGACGCGGTGACAAATCCCTCGATGAACCGCTCCCGCTCGGAGCTGCCGCCCGCTGCCTCGGTGCCGTCCGCCGCCGTGCCCTCTGCCGCGGCGGCTGGGCCCACCGCGTCATCCACCACCCCGGCCACGATGCCCTCAGCGATGCCACCGTCGGGGACGACGTCCTGCACCGGCGCCGGGCCAGCCCGGCTGAGCCGCCGCTGCAATACCGCCCCGGCACCGTTAAGCCGCTGCTCTATCTTCAGCAGGGAACCGGTGATGCCGCCAAGCAGGATGGCGCCGAGCACGATCAGGATCGGTGCGGAAGCACCGACGGCCCGGCGCAGCGCCGGGTCGAGCACACTCGCTCCGTCCAGTACCGCGACCATCAGCGTCACCAGGCCGACGCCGTCGGTTACCACGTCCCTGGTGCGATGCGGCAGCCGATCGCCGATCAGGACGCCAATTGACGCGCCGGCCAGCACGGTGACCACATTGAGCAGGGTGCCCAGGCCGCGCATCAGGTCGCGCCGGTGCCAGGCGCGCCGGCCGCGGCCGCCGCGGCACTCCCGCTTGCGCCGGGCACTGCGTCCCTGAGCAGGCAGCTGAGCCTGGCCGTGCACAGCCGCCTGCCCCGGTCATCGGTGATCACGATCTCGTAGGTGGCCAGGGTCTGGCCGGCATGCACCTGCGTTGCCACGCCGGTTACCAGGCCGGCCGAGGCAGCGCGATGATGGGTGGCACTGATCTCGATGCCGACGGTGATCCGGCCTTGGCCGGCGTGCAGTGCCGCACCCACCGAACCGAGCGTCTCGGCGAGAACGCAAGACGCACCGCCATGCATCAGCCCGTAAGGCTGGGTGTTTCCGGCCACCGGCATCGTGCCGACCACCCGCTGAGCTGATGCCTGCGTGATCTTGATTCCCATCCGCCCGACCAGGGTCTCGGCGTGCACGCGGTCAAGATCACTCCAGTCCGGTCGCTCAACGAAGTTCGTCACCCGCCACCTCCGAGTTCGTCGCGGACGCCTGCTTGCCGCATGTGGCAGCCTAGGATTGACCGGTGGCTGCCAAGAACCCGGCCCCATCGGCCGATCACGCTGAGCGCCGGAACCTGCTGCTCCTGCTCGATGGGCACTCGCTGGCGTACCGGGCGTTCTTCGCGCTGCCCCCGGAGAACTTCTCCACCACGACCGGGCAGCCGACGAACGCCGTGTACGGCTTCACCGCGATGCTGATCAATGTGCTGCGGGATGAGAAGCCCAGTCACATCGCCGTGGCCTTCGACCGCAGCGAGCCGACCTTCCGGCACGAGCAGTTCGTCGATTACAAGGCGAACCGGCGGGAAACCCCGGCGGACTTCAAGAGCCAGCTGAGCCTGATCTTCGAGGTGCTCGACGCGCTTGGCATCCCGAGGCTTTCGGTCGCTGGCTTCGAGGCCGACGACATCATCGCCACGCTGGCTACTCAGGCCGCTGACCGCGGTATGAAGGTGCTGATCGTGACCGGCGACCGGGACGCGTTCCAGCTGGTCAGCGACGATGTGACGGTGCTGAAGACGGGGCGCGGCGTCAGCGACATGGCCAGGTTCACGCCGGAGGAGATGACGGCGAAGTACGGGCTCACCCCGGCCCAGTATCCGGATTTCGCCGCGCTGCGCGGCGACCCGAGCGACAACCTGCCTGGCATTCCCGGGGTCGGGGAGAAGACGGCCGCGAAGTGGATCGCCGAGTTCGGCTCGCTAGCCGCGCTGGTCGACCGGGTCGGCGAGGTCAAAGGCAGGTCAGGCGACAACCTGCGCGAGCACCTGGCCAGCGTGCTGCGCAACCGGCAGCTCACCGAGCTGACCCGCGACGTTCCGCTCGGCGTCGGCCCCGATGACCTGGTCCCGGTCACCTGGGATCGCGAGCAGATTCACCAGCTGTTCGACACGCTTCAGTTCCGGGTGCTACGCGACCGCTTGTACAGCACCTTGCCTAACGGGATCATCGGGCAGGCCGCCGCCCCGGCTGCGGCTGGGGGCGAGGCGTTCGATATCCAGCTGAGCAGGCTCAGCCCAGGACAGGTGGCTGACTGGCTAGCGGCGCACGGCCGGGCCGGGCGAATCGGCATGGCGCTGAGCGGGAGCTGGGGTCGTGGTACCGGCGACCTGGACGGCCTGGCGCTGGCCGCCGCCGGCGGCGCGGCGGCATACCTAGAACCGACCAGGCTCACCCCGCAAGACGAGCAGGCACTGGCTGACTGGCTGGCCGACCCGGCCGTGCCGAAGGCACTGCATGACGCGAAGGGGCCGATGCACGCGCTGGCCGCCAGGGGCCTGCGGCTGCGCGGCCTGACCAGCGACACGGCGCTGGCAGCGTATCTGGCACTGCCCGGTCAGCGCTCCTTCGATCTGGCCGACCTGGCGCTCCGCTATACCCACCGCGAGCTGAGCGGCGGCACGGCCGCCTCCGGCCAGCTCACGCTGGACATGGCGGCGGAGACCGAGGCGGCCGGCGCCCTGGCTGAGCGTGCGCTGGCCACCGCAGAACTCGCCGATGCCCTGGATGCCGACCTGACCAGCCGCGGCGCTACCCGGCTGCTCGCTGAGGTGGAGCTGCCGCTGGTCAGCGTTCTGGCGGAGATGGAGCGCGCCGGGATTGCCGCCGACGTCGACCACTTCGCCGAGATGTCGGCGAGCCTGGGCGGTGAGGTCAAGGCCGCCGAGCAGGGCGCCTACGCGGTCACCGGACACGAGTTCAACCTCGGCTCGCCCAAGCAGTTGCAGGAGGTGCTTTTCACCGAGCTCGGGCTGCCCAAGACCAAGCGGATCAAGACCGGCTACACCACCGACTCCGAGGCATTGACCGGCCTGCTCGCGCAGACCGAGCACCCGGTGCTCGGGTACCTGCTGCGGCATCGCGATGTCGCCAGGCTGAAGAGCATCGTGGACTCGCTGATCCCGATGGCCGGCCAGGACGGCCGGATCCATACCACCTACAACCAGATGATCGCGGCTACCGGGCGGCTCTCCTCGACCGACCCGAACCTGCAGAACATCCCGATCAGGACCGAGGAGGGCCGGCGGATCAGGCTGGGATTCATCGTCGGAGCCGGCTACGAGTGCCTGCTCACCGCCGATTACAGCCAGATCGAGCTGCGCATCATGGCGCATCTGTCCGGTGATGAGGCGCTGGCCGCCGCGTTCAGCTCCGGGCATGACTTCCACGCGGCAACGGCATCACGGGTGTTCGGCGTGCCTGCCGCTGACGTAACCGGCGAACTGCGCAGCAAGATCAAGGCGATGAATTACGGGCTGGCCTACGGGTTGTCCGTGTACGGGCTGTCACAGCAGCTCGGCGTGCCCGCGGCCGAGGCCCGCGGCTATATGGACGAGTACTTTGCCGTCTTCGGCGGAGTGCGGGACTACCTGCATCAGGTAGTGGCCCAGGCGCGGCAGGACGGGTATACCGAGACGATTCTCGGCCGCCGCCGGTACCTGCCCGATCTGACCTCGGACAACAGACAGCGCCGGGAGATGGCCGAGCGGATGGCCCTGAACGCGCCGATCCAGGGGTCGGCCGCCGACATCATCAAGGTGGCGATGCTGTCCGTGGACGCCGAGATCGGGCGCCGGGAACTGCGCTCGCGGATGCTGCTCCAGGTCCACGACGAACTGCTGTTCGAGGTCGCACCCGGCGAGCTTGACCAGCTGAGCGAATTGGTCAGGACGGCGATGTGCGGTGCGCACGCGCTTCATGTGCCGCTTGAGGTGTCGATGGGCACCGGGCGTAGCTGGGCCGACGCGGCACACTGACCGCTGACTCAATTGACCGCTCGGCCGACCGGCCATATGCTGACGGGTGCGCTGTGATCTTTTGCAGTCCGCCATGGTCAGGCAGCCCGCGGGCAGTCTGATGCAGACCGCGGCCGGTGTTCCTGACCAGGCACTCCAGCCACCCTGGCTACCATGTCGGTTGCGCCCGCGCACTGCGCATCCAACTATCCCTGTCCGCGTCCGGAGCCCACTAACACATGACGAGCAGCACCGAGGCCACCTCGACCCCCCAAGTAGCGGTCAACGACATCGGTTCCGAGGAGGCCTTCCTCGCCGCGATCGACGAGACCATCAAGTACTTCAACGACGGTGACATTGTCGATGGCACGGTCGTCAAGGTCGACCGGGACGAGGTCCTGCTCGATATCGGTTACAAGACCGAAGGCGTTATCCCGTCCCGTGAGCTCTCGATCAAGCACGATGTCGATCCGAATGACGTGGTCAAGACCGGTGATCACATCGAGGCCCTGGTCCTGCAGAAGGAGGACAAAGAGGGCAGGCTGATCCTGTCCAAGAAGCGTGCTCAGTACGAGCGCGCCTGGGGCACGATCGAGAAGATCAAGGAAGAGGACGGGGTCGTCACCGGGACCGTGATCGAGGTCGTCAAGGGCGGCCTGATCCTCGATATCGGCCTGCGTGGGTTCCTCCCCGCGTCGCTGGTCGAGATGCGCCGGGTCCGCGATCTGCAGCCGTACGTCGGCAAGGAGATCGAGGCGAAGATCATCGAGCTGGACAAGAACCGCAACAACGTGGTCCTGTCCCGCCGGGCCTGGCTGGAGCAGACCCAGTCCGAGGTCCGTCAGAACTTCCTGAACACGCTGCAGAAGGGCCAGATCCGCAAGGGAGTCGTGTCGTCGATCGTGAACTTTGGCGCCTTCGTCGACCTGGGCGGCGTGGACGGCCTGGTGCACGTGTCCGAGCTGTCCTGGAAGCACATCGATCACCCTGGTGAGGTGGTCGAGGTTGGCCAGGAGGTCACCGTCGAGGTTCTCGACGTGGACATGGACCGCGAGCGGGTCTCGCTGTCGCTGAAGTCGACGCAGGAGGATCCCTGGCAGCAGTTCGCCAGGATGCACCAGATCGGTCAGGTCGTGCCTGGCCGGGTCACCAAGCTGGTCCCGTTCGGCGCGTTCGTCCGGGTCGAGGAGGGCATCGAGGGCTTGGTGCACATCTCCGAGCTTGCCGACCGGCACGTGGAGATCCCCGAGCAGGTCGTGCAGGTCGGCGACGAGATCTTCGTCAAGATCATCGATATCGACCTGGACCGGCGCCGGATCAGCCTCTCGCTGAAGCAAGCCAATGAGGGCGCGACCGGCGAGGCGGTCGGCGACGACTTCGACCCGACCCTGTACGGCATGCCTGCTACCTACGATGAGCAGGGCAACTACGTCTACCCCGACGGCTTCGACCCGGAGTCCGGCGAGTGGCTGGAAGGCTTCGAAACCCAGCGCGAGGAGTGGGAACGGCAGTACGCCGAGGCCCGGGCCCGGTTCGAGGCCCATCAGCGGCAGGTCGCCGAGGCACGCAGCAAGGCCGACGGGGGCGAAGACGGCGACGAAGGTGACGCCAGCTCGCACACGTCAGGCTCGCCTGACTCGTCAGGTTCCGGTGGCGGAGCGCTGGCGTCGGACGAGGCGCTGGCAGCGTTGCGTGACAAGCTATCGGGCGGCCGCAACTAGTCGACTCGCCTGCGCTACCCATGTCAGCCTGAAGCGATGCGGATCGGGCTGACCGGCGGGATCGGTGCCGGAAAGAGCGAGGTCTCGCGGCGTCTGGTCGGCTGCGGCGCGCTGCTGATCGACGCCGATGCCATCGCCAGGGAGGTGGTGGCGCCGGGGACGCCGGGGCTGGCCGAGGTGGTCGCCGCGTTCGGGTCCGGCGTGCTGCGGCCAGATGGCAGCTTGGACCGGGACCGGCTGGGCGAAATCGTGTTCGCCGACGCTGGCCAGCGAGCGAGGCTGAACGCGATCGTGCACCCGAGGGTCGGCGAGCGGATGGCAGAACTCGAGCGAACAGCCGGTCCGGGTGCGCTGGTGGTACACGATGTTCCGCTGATCGCCGAGAACGGCCTGGCGGCTCGTTACGACCTGGTCGTGGTGGTCGATGCGCCTGAGCAGGTTCAGCTGGACCGCCTGGTGCGGTACCGGGGCCTGAGCCCTGAGCAGGCGCAGGCGCGGATGTCCGCTCAGGCGAGCCGAGAACGGCGGCTGGCCATCGCGGACATCGTGATCGACAACTCGGGCTCGCTGGCTGAGCTGGACCGCCAGGTGCACGATCTGTGGGCCGAACTGCTCCGCCGGGCCGGAACCGGCCGCAGCTGACCGGTACCGCCGCCAGTTTCGGGCCTCGGCTCGCTGGCTAGGTAGGCGTCGGCGCGCTGGCTAGGCAAGGGCCTGTGCCAGGCTATGGTGAGGCAGCGGCTTTGACCACCGGGAGGCGGCCGGCATGATCGAGGTGCGCGGTCTGACGAAGCGCTTCGGCAGCAAGACAGCGGTCGATGACCTCACCTTCACCGTTGAGCCTGGCCGGGTGACCGGATTCCTCGGGCCCAACGGGGCGGGCAAGTCCACCACGATGCGGCTCATCCTGGGTCTTGACCTGCCGCAGCACGGCACCGCCACGATCGACGGCAGGCTCTATCGTGACCTGCCGAATCCGCTGCGGAAGGTAGGCGCCCTGCTTGAGGCGAAGTCGATGCACAGCGGGCGCAGCGCCCGCAATCACCTGCTCTTCCTTGCCCAGACTCAAGGCTTGCCGACCGGCCGGGTGGACGAGATGCTCGCTCTGGTTGGCCTGCACGATGTCGCGGCCAAGCGAGCAGGCGGCTTCTCGCTCGGCATGAGCCAGCGGCTCGGAATCGCGGCAGCCCTGCTCGGCGATCCGCAGGTGCTGCTGCTTGACGAGCCGGTGAACGGGCTCGACCCGGAGGGCGTGCTCTGGATCAGAAACCTGATGAAGCAGCTGGCCGGCCAGGGTCGCACCATCCTGGTCTCCAGCCACCTGATGAACGAAATGGCCGTCACCGCCGACCATCTGATCGTGATCGGCAAGGGCAGGCTGATCGCCGATTCGAGTACCGCCGAGGTGATCGCGCGCGGCACGGAGAAGTCGGTCAGAGTCCGTACCCCTGACCCAGCCAGGCTGACCGCGCTGATCACGGCGGCGGGCGGCTCGGTAGCCGACGGCGCGGCGGCGGTCGGCAGCGCGGCCAGGCTGGACAGCACCGTACCGCCGGGCGGTCCAGCGCCGGCCAACGGTGCCGAACTGCTCACGGTCACGAATATGGATGCTGCCAGGATCGGTGAGCTGGCCGCGTCCGCCTCGGTCGTGCTGCATGAGCTAACTCCGCAACTTGCCTCGTTGGAAGAGGCGTTCATGGAACTAACGTCGGGAAGCCTGGAATTCGGTATACACGGCACCGATCCGACCGGTACCCGCAGGGAGGGAGCGCTGTGACGACCGCACCCGCCACGCCGATCAACGTCCGGTCGAAGACCGGCGCCAGCAGGCTTGCCGGACTCGGCGGCCTGCTGCTTGCCGAGTGGACGAAGATCCGCTCGGTGCGCTCGACGGTCTGGACGCTCATCCTCTTCGTCGTGGTGACCATCGGGCTCACCGCCGGCCTGACGGCGCTGACCGTAGCTAACTGGAACAACCCGCAGTCAGCAGGACGTGGCCACGCGGAAATCGTTGCCGATCCGGTTGGCTTCGTCCTTGGCACCGGGATCTTCCTCGGCCAGCTCACCATCTGCGTGCTCGGCGTGCTGGTGATCACGACCGAGTACTCAAGCGGCGTGATCCGGGCATCTCTGCTTGCCGTGCCGAAGCGGATCCCGATGCTGGTGGCCAAGCTAATGGTGTTCGCCGCGCTCCTGATCGTGCTTGCCGAACTGGTCGCGTTCAGCTCGTTCTACGTCGGCGCAGCGCTGCTGCACAGCAAGGTTCCCGTGTCGCTGAGCGACCCTGGGGTCACCAGAGCCGTCGTCGGGGCCGGCCTGTACCTCACGGTGCTCGGCATGTTCGCGCTGGCGATCGGGGCGCTGATCAGGCACACGGCGGGCGCGATAGCCACCGTGATCGGAGCGGTACTTGTGCTGCCGATCCTGTCTGGCCTGCTGCCAGGCAGCTGGGGCGCGCATATCGACGCCTACCTGCCCGAGCAGTCCGGCTCGCTGGTCTACGGAGCACATCCGCGGCTCGGCCAGCTGTTGTCGCCCTGGGAGGGCTTCGGCGTGTTCTGCCTCTGGACGGCATTGCTGCTTGCCGCTGCCGCCGTCCTGCTCAAGCGGCGTGACGCCTAGCCGGTGGCAGCTGCGGTCCGCTGCCCGGGCGCTATCTGGGGCCCGCCGACATGGCCTGGAAGTACGCCGATGATTCCCGCTGCCACAAAGACACGATCGCGCCGAGGCCGATCAGCCAGACCAGGATCCCGAGCGCCAAGGCCACGCTCGCGTGCGGCCGCACCAGACCCGAGACCAGGTCCAGGGAGTTGAGACCGAACAGCACCGACGCGACGATGCGCGCCCAGCTCCGGCCGGCTCCGTTTGCCCGGGCCATCAAGATCCACAGGCCGACGGCCAGCAATCCGACCACCACGGCGGCGCCGAGGACGGCTACCTCAGCTCCGTGGATCTGAGTTGCCGTGTAATTCGGGTACTGCTTCTTGATGGCGCTCCTCAGGCTGCCGATGGTGGTAAACCCGATGAGGATCTCGACCGCGCTCAGCGCAGCTCCGCCGTACATGAACTTGACTGCCGTCTGGATGGATCGCGGCGGGGCCGACCGTGGCAGCGCTGGTTCCTGGCCGCCCGACGGGTATGGCTGGTACATGGTGCTCCTTGTCAGCGTTCTTGTCCGGCTTGCCGCCAGTTACCCGCGAGCCGAAGCCATCAGATATACCACCCCGGAATCTGCGCTCGACATCCGATAGAACACCCGCTGGATCGTTCGCGCAACCGGCCGGGACGATCTGGCCGGACCGCCCGCGGCTGGGCGGCTTGGTTCCGCTGGCGCCAGCATTGTCCGAACCCCGGCCTACAGTGGAACGGTGCACCAACAGGAGAGTCCATGCGCCCGGTAACCGACCTGAAGCGCCGGGTCGCGCCCTTCGAGGTCGTCACCGACATGGTGCCGGCCGGAGACCAGCCGACCGCGATCGCCGCGATCGAGAAGCGGATCAGGGCCGGCCTCAGGCACACCGTGCTGCTCGGCGCCACCGGCACCGGCAAGACAGCGACGGTGGCCTGGCTGGCGGAGCGGCTGCAGCGGCCCACCCTGGTCATGCTGCCGAACAAGACCCTGGCCGCCCAGTTCGCCAATGAGCTGCGCGAGATGCTGCCGCGGAACGCGGTCGAGTACTTCGTCTCCTACTACGACTACTACCAGCCGGAGGCGTACGTACCGCAGACCGACACCTATATCGAGAAGGACTCCTCGATCAATGACGAGGTGGAGCGGCTGCGGCACTCGGCGACGAACTCGCTGCTCACCCGCAGGGACACCATCGTCGTCGCCTCGGTCTCCTGTATCTACGGTCTGGGCACCCCGCAGGAGTACGTGGACCGGATGGTCAAGCTCAAGGTCGGCGACACGATCGAGCGCGACGCTCTGCTCCGCAAGCTGGTCGGCATGCAGTACCTGCGTAACGACCTCGCCTTCACCCGCGGCACATTCCGGGTGCGCGGCGACACGATCGAGGTCATTCCGGTCTACGAAGAGCTCGCGGTTCGGGTGGAGATGTTCGGCGACGAGATCGAGCGCCTGATGACGCTGCACCCGCTCACCGGCGAGGTGATGACGCAGGACGATGAGCTGTATATCTTCCCGGCGTCGCACTATGTGGCGGGCCCGGAGCGGATGGAGCGGGCGATCGCCGGGATTGAGTCTGAGCTGGCCGACCGGCTGGCCGAGCTTGAACAGGCCGGCAAGCTGCTTGAGGCACAGCGGCTGCGGATGCGGACCAGCTACGACATCGAGATGATGCATCAGGTCGGCAGCTGCTCGGGGATCGAGAACTACTCGCGGCACATTGACGGACGCGAGCCAGGCAGCGCGCCGAACACGCTACTTGACTACTTCCCCGAGGATTTCCTCCTCGTGATCGATGAGTCGCACGTCACGGTGCCGCAGATCGGCGCGATGTATGAGGGCGACGTCTCACGCAAGCGGATCCTGGTCGAGCACGGTTTCCGGCTGCCGAGCGCGATCGACAATCGGCCGCTCACCTGGGAGGAGTTCTGCGACCGGATCGGCCAGACGCTGTACCTGTCGGCCACGCCGGGGCCTTACGAGCTGCAGCGGGTCCAGGGTGATGTGGTCGAGCAGGTGATCAGGCCGACCGGGCTGGTCGACCCTGAGGTGATCGTGAAGCCGACCAAGGGGCAGATCGACGACCTGGTGCACGAGATCAGGCTGCGGGCCGAGCAATCCCAGCGAGTGCTGGTCACCACGCTGACTAAGAAAATGTCCGAGGATCTCACCGACTACCTGCTTGAGCTGGGGATCAGAGCCAGGTACCTGCACAGTGAGGTGGATACGCTGCGCCGGGTGGAGCTGCTGCGGGAGCTGCGGCTCGGCGAGTATGACGTGCTGGTCGGGATCAACCTGCTGCGGGAGGGGCTCGATCTGCCCGAGGTTTCGCTGGTGGCCATTCTGGACGCTGACAAAGAAGGGTTCCTGCGGTCAGGGACCTCGCTGATCCAGACCATCGGCCGGGCGGCCAGGAATGTCTCGGGTCAGGTGCACATGTACGCCGACCAGATGACCCCGTCCATGCAGAAGGCGATTGACGAGACCAACCGGCGCCGCGCCAAGCAAGTGGCCTATAACGAAGAACGCGGCGTGGACCCGCAGCCGCTGCGCAAGCGGATCGCCGACATCACCGATCAGCTGGCTCGCGAGGACGCCGACACCGAGAAACTGCTCGGTGGTTCTGGTCGGCGGCAGAGCCGGGGCAAGGCGCCGGTGCCCGGGATGGCCGCGCGAGCCAGAGCGGCTGCCGCGGCGGCGGGCGTGCGGAACGCGGAAGCCGCGGCTGGCCAGGGCGGGCCGGCCCGCGAGGACCTGATCGCCCTGATCACCGCACTGACCGATCAGATGCACGCCGCGGCCGCTGAGCTGCAGTTCGAGCTGGCGGCCAGGTTCAGGGACGAGATCAGGGAACTCAAGCACGAGCTGCGCGGAATGCAGGCGGCCGGAGTCTAGACCAGGCTGGCGTTTGCCCGGCGGGAACCGTACCCGGCCGTCCGCCGTCTAAGTCACGGACACGTGCTAAGAGCACTGGTGGTCCGAACACTGGTGGTCCGAGCATTGCTGGGCCGAGCACTCCTGGTCCGAGCACTGCTGGGCCGAGCACTGGGAGGCAGGTAGCTGTGTTACCAGGTACGGCGCTCCGCTCGCTGACCCGTCGCGGCTGGCTGCGCGGCGCACTGGGGGTCGGCCTCGCCGCGGTCAGTGTGGCCGCCGTGACCGGCTGCGGTCAGGTCGGTTCAACCGGATCCGGATCGGCCGGCCAGCATGGATCGGCGAGCCCCACGGTCGCCGCGAGCTCTACCGCAGCGACCAGCCCTACCGCTGCGGCCAGCCCCACCGTCTCGGCCCAGCTGGAGCTATGCGCAGCTCCTGCCGCCGTCAGCCGGGTGCAGATCGTGCGGATACCGTCGATCGCGCAGCTGGTGCCGACCGGGAAAGGGCAGCCAAAGCCAATTAAGATCACTGTCACCGACCCGGCGAAAGCCCGCATCCTCGCGCGGGCCGTGTGCCGGCTACCGAGAATGCCACGGGGAATGTTCCACTGCCCGATCGACGTCGGTGGTGCCTACGAGCTGACCTTCAGCGTCGGCGACCGGCGGCTACCCCTGGTGCAGGCCGCGGCGAGCGGCTGCGAGATGGTAACAGGCGCCGGCCCGGTCCGCTGGGCGGTCAGGACGCCGGGATTCTGGACCGTGCTCGGACAAGTGGCCGGCATTCGCGCCGTGGCACACCGGCCCTAGCCGGGGTCCAGTCGGTGCGGCTGCCTTGGCCTGTGGTCACGCGGCGACGCTGGCCCGGACCGGCGAGGTCGGCGGTCAGCAGAGAATGTCCTGACCGCTCCTTTAGGTGACGTTGGGTAGCTGGCAGTTTCGCAGCCAGATGATCGTCGTGGTCCGTACCGGCGTAAGGTCGGATTGTGCTCGTGAGCCTGGTCGCGGCCCTGCTGGCGGCGTTCTGCTACGGCCTTGGAGCGGTGATGCAGGCCATCGCTGTCCGGGCGTCGTCGCACCGTCCTGCGCTCGTGGAGGCCGGTGTGGCTGGCCGGGTCGATCCCGGCCTGGTGATCAGGATGCTGCACCAGTGGCCGTTTCTGGTAAGCATCCTGATCGACCTGATCGGATTCGCCGGCCAGCTCGTCGCGCTGCGGCGACTGCCGCTGTTCGAGGTTCAGGCCATCATCGCGGCCAACCTGGCGGTGACGGCCGTATTCGCGTCATGGCTGATGCACGTCGTGCTCGGCTGGCGCGAGTGGATCGCGGTCTGCGCGGTTGTCGTCGGCGTCGGCCTGCTCGGGACCTCGGCCGGGGCGGAGGGCGCGGCGACCGTCGGTGTCGACTTCCAGCTGGCGTTGATCGTGGCGCTGGCCGCGATCTCGGTGAGCGGGCTTGCCGCCGCCCGGCTGCCGAGCCGGATCAGAACGCCGACCCTGGGTGCGATCGCCGGTCTGGGATTCGGCGTGGTCGCCGTCTGCGCCAGGATCCTGCCCGGCTTCTCGCCCCACCAGCTGGTCCGCTCGCCGGCCGCCTACACCCTTGCCGCGGCCGGGATCATCTCGTTCCTGCTCTACGCATCCGCGCTGGAGAGCGGCAGCGTCACCGTCGCGACCGCCGCCGTGATCCTGGTCGAGACCGTTCCGCCAGCCATCGTCGGCGTCGTTCTGCTCGGCGATACCACCCGCCATGGAATGGCCGGCCTGGCGGTCGTTGGGTTCATTCTGGCTCTGGTCAGCGCCGTCGCGCTGGCCAAGTTCGGCGAGGCAGGCGGTCATGATGCCGGACCGAAGCCCGTTCCGCCGCGGCTGGCCGAACCGGCCAGCCAGCTAGGGGCGCCCGATCAGGTCACCGGACGGGCGGGCGGCGCGCAGCCGGGTCTGCCAAGCGGGCGGAAACCGGGGTAGTGTGCCGCGGCCAACGCCTGAGTGCGCGGTGGCCGCCGGAGTGGCGCAGGCATACGGTGACTGCCTGACTGGCCGGAGTATGCGGTGCCTGCCGGAGTGGCGCAGGCATACGGTGACTGCCTGACTGGCTGGAGTGTGCGGTGACTGCCGAAGTGTCGGTGCAGGTCGCGAATGCGGCAGCCTGATATTCTGAGACCCCGTGGACCGGCGGGCGCACCGTCGGCACTGACCACGGGAGCTGACTTGGCGACGCCAGCGCATGCCGCACGACCAGCCGATACCAGACACGTCTTCGTTACCGGTGGCGTCGCCTCCAGCCTCGGCAAGGGACTCACCGCCTCCAGCCTGGGCCGCCTGCTGAAGCTGCGCGGCCTGCGGGTCAGCATGCAGAAACTTGACCCGTACCTCAACGTCGACCCCGGCACCATGAATCCGTTCCAGCATGGCGAGGTCTTCGTTACCGATGACGGCACCGAGACGGATCTGGATGTCGGTCACTACGAGCGGTTCCTGGATACCCGGCTGCCCGGCTCGGCGAATGTGACGACCGGGCAGATCTATTCCAGCGTGATCGCCAAGGAGCGCAGGGGCGACTACCTGGGCGATACGGTGCAGGTCATCCCGCATATCACCAACGAGATCAAGGCCCGCATTCTGGCCATGGGCGGGCCGGATACGGACGTGGTGATCACCGAGGTGGGCGGCACGGTCGGTGACATCGAGTCGCTGCCGTTTCTTGAGGCGATCCGGCAGATCAGGCACGAGATCGGTCGGGACAGGTGCTTCTTCCTGCATGTGTCGCTGCTGCCCTATATCGGGCCGGCCGGCGAGCTGAAGACCAAGCCGACTCAGCATTCGGTGGCGGCGCTGCGCAGCATCGGCATCCAGCCTGACGCGATCGTCTGCCGGTCAGACCGGCCGATCAGCGGCGGCCTGAAGCGGAAGATCAGCCTGATGTGCGACGTCGATGAGGAGGCCGTGGTGTCGGCTCCGGACGCGCCGTCGATCTACGACATCCCGAAGGTGCTGCACGCCGAGGGACTTGACGCTTACGCGGTGCGGCGGCTCGGGCTATCGTTCCGCGACGTTGACTGGAGCGACTGGGACGACCTGCTGCGCCGGGTGCACCGCCCGGCCAGGAGTGTCACGATCGCTCTGGTCGGCAAGTACGTTGACCTGCCGGATTCCTACCTCTCCCCGGCCGAGGCACTGCGGGCTGGCGGGTTCGGCAACGACGCGCGGGTCAACATCCGCTGGGTGCCCAGCGACGACTGCCAGACCCCTGACGGGGCCGCCAGGCAGCTGGACGGCGCTGATGGCATCCTCGTGCCCGGCGGGTTCGGTGTCCGCGGCATTGAGGGCAAGATCGGCGCCGTCCGGCACGCCCGGCTGAACGGCATCCCGATTCTGGGACTCTGCCTTGGACTGCAGTGTATGGCGATCGAAGTCGGCCGGGATCTGGCCGGCTTGGACGGTGCAAACAGCGCGGAATTCGACCCGCAGACCCCGCACCCGGTGGTCGCCACGATGGCAGGCCAGGAAGAGGTGGTCGCTGGGGAGCGGGACATGGGCGGGACGATGCGGCTCGGGCTCTATCCGGCAGTTCTGGCGCAGGGCAGCCTGGTCCGCGAGCTTTACGGTGCCGATGTGGTACAGGAACGGCACCGGCACCGCTACGAGGTCAACAACGCCTACCGCGAGTCGCTCGAGGCCGCCGGACTGGTCTGCTCCGGACTGTCCCCTGATGGCCGCCTGGTCGAGTTCGTGGAGCTTCCGCGCGCCATGCATCCGTTCTTCGTGGCCACCCAGGCCCATCCGGAGTTCCTGTCCAGGCCTACCCGACCGCACCCGCTGTTCAGCGGGCTGGTGGCTGCCGCGCTTGAGCGGGCACGAGCCAGGCCAGCCGGGCAGCCGGTGTCCGCGGCAGCCGGGAGTCGTTCGGTCGCGAGCGCATGAACGAGCGGTCGTGGCTCTCCGATCTGACGGAGAGCTGGCCTGTGGTTGCCCGCGAGGAACTTGCCAGCGGCGATATTGTCCACATTCACCGCGATACGGTCCGGATGCCCGACGGCCATACGGCCAAGCGGGAATGTGTCGAGCATCCGGGCGCCGTCGCCGTCGTCGCGATGGACGAGGCCGGCCAGGTGTTGCTGATCCGGCAGTATCGGCATCCGGTGGGCAGGCTGCTCTGGGAGATCCCGGCCGGCCTGCGCGATGTGATCGGAGAGCCGCCGCTGGCGACCGCGCAGCGAGAGCTGCTTGAGGAAGTCGGCTACCGGGCCGCACACTGGCAGGTACTTGCCGACTTCTACTGCTCGCCTGGGATCAGCAGCGAGCGGCTCAGGATCTTCCTGGCCCGTGACCTAGCCCGCGTCCCCGACGACGAGCGCAGCTACGTGCCGGAAGACGAGGAGGCGCACATGATGATCGAGTGGGCACCGCTCGATACCGTGGTCTCCCGGTTTCTGGCTGGCGACCTGCACAACGGCGTGATGGCGATCGGCGTCCTAGCCGCCTACGCCGCGCGGGCAGGCGGATTTGCCGCGCTGCGCGGCCTCGATTCGCCGGAGACCTGAGCACGGCAAGGCGGCAGTAAGGCAGCGCATGGCGACGGAGCCAGGCGGCCGGAAGACGAGGAAGGGCTGAAGGCCATGAAGGTCGGCGTTCCTAAGGAAGTCAAGAATCACGAGTACCGAGTGGCGATCACGCCATCTGGCGTGCACGAGCTGGTCCGGGCCGGGCACCAGGTTTACGTTCAGGCCGATGCCGGGGTCGGCTCGTCCCTCCCGGACGCCGATTTCGTCGCCGCTGGAGCCGAGATCCGGCCGGCGGCGGACGACGTCTGGCAGGCAGCAGACCTGATTCTCAAGGTCAAGGAGCCGGTGGCCGAGGAGTATCACCGGATGCGCAAGGACCAGGTGCTGTTCACCTACCTGCACCTGGCTGCTTCCAGGGTGTGCACCGATGCGCTGCTGTCCGCCGGAATCACCGCCATCGCTTACGAGACGGTGCAGCTGCCTGACGGGTCGCTCCCGCTGCTCGCGCCGATGTCCGAGGTGGCGGGCCGGATGGCACCGCAATGCGGTGCGCATCACCTGCAGCGCGATGGTGGCGGCCGCGGCGTTCTGATGGGCGGGGTCTCTGGCGTCTATGCCGCGAAGGTGGTCGTGCTGGGCGCCGGGGTATCCGGCATGAGCGCCGCGGCGATCGCCCTCGGCATGCAGGCCGAGGTGCTGCTGATCGACAAGAACATCGGCAGGCTCCGCACGGCGGACGCGATCTACCAGGGCCACTGCCAGACGGTCGCGTCCAATACCTACGAGATAGAGCGGGCCGTGATCGATGCGGACCTCGTCATCGGTGCCGTGCTTGTGCCGGGCGCCAAGGCGCCGACGCTGGTTACCAACGAGCTCGTATCCAGGATGAAGTCAGGCTCGGTGCTGGTGGACATCTCGATCGATCAGGGCGGATGCTTCGAGGACTCGAAGCCGACCACGCATGCCGAGCCGACTTACCGGGTGCACAACTCGGTCTTCTACTGCGTGGCGAACATGCCGGGGGCAGTTCCGCATACCTCGACCTACGCATTGACCAATGTGACCCTGCCCTATGTCATGGAGATTGCCAATCTGGGCTGGCGAGAGGCACTGCGAGCAGACAAGTCGTTCGCCCCGGGCCTGAACACCCACGACGGCATTGTCACCTGCCGCCCGGTCGCCGAGGCGCACGGGCTGCCTTGGATGCCGGTACCGGAGGTGCTGACCTGACAGCTGTCGCCGCTGCCATCCGCCGTTATCTCGATCACCTGACCGTTGAGCGCGGCCTGGCTGCTCACACCCTCGAGGCGTACCGCAGGGACCTGCAGCGATACGCTGTGACGCTGGCCGCACGGGGCCGGACGGAGATTGCCGAGGTGACCACGCCGGACGTGGCCGAGTTCCTGGCCGGGTTGCGCGAGGGTGACCAGAACCACCCGCCACTCGCCGCCAGCTCGGCGGGCCGTGCGGTCGTGGCCGTGCGCGGCCTGCACGCGTTCGCGGTCATCGAGGGTATGGCCGACTCCGACCCGGCCAGGGCAGTCAAGCCGCCGGCCCCGCCGCGCCGCCTGCCGAGGGCCATCTCACTCCCGGACGTGGAGCGCCTGCTGCAGCTGCCGGGGGATTCCCCGGCCCGGCAGCGCGACCGTGCGCTGCTCGAACTGCTTTACGGTACCGGCGCCCGGATCTCCGAGGCGGTCGGTCTGGACATTGACGATCTTGATCTGATCGGCCAGCCAGGCGCGGGCGGGATGCAGGCCGCGGTTCGGCTGGCGGGCAAGGGCGGCAGGCAGCGAATCGTGCCGGTCGGTAGCTATGCGCGCCAGGCGCTCGACGAGTATCTGATCAGGGCCAGGCCGGCCCTGGCTGCCCGTGCTCGCTCGGGCCTGCGCAGCCCCGCCGTGTTCCTCAATGCCCGCGGCGGCCGGCTCACCAGGCAGGGTGCCTGGGGTGCCCTCCGGGCGGCCGCGGCCAGGGCGGGCCTGGCCGAGATCTCACCGCATATGCTGCGGCACTCGTTCGCCACTCACCTACTGGACGGCGGTGCCGACGTCCGGGTCGTGCAGGAGCTGCTCGGGCATGCGTCAGTCAGCACCACCCAGGTATATACGCTGGTCACTGTGGACAAACTGCGTGAAGTGTACGCAGCGTCCCATCCGCGGGCACTGCGGTAGTGATCAGGTTCGGCCCGGCACACCGGCGCTGGCCTGGCACTGAGCCCAATTCTCCGCATACGGTGAGTCGGCTTGCCGCGGCCAGGTAGAGGCTCTAAAGTCCGGGAAGTCAGCAGTCCGCAGCGTGCGTGGCTGCCGGGGAGGTGCAGTCGCCGTGACAGCGTCCCGGACATCGGACCTAAGGACCGGTGTGCTCGGCCCGACCGGTCGCCCGCTGCCGGAGTTCCCTGAGCCAGAGCCCTTGCTGCGGCATGGCCCCGCTCGGGTGGTGGCCGTCTGCAACCAGAAGGGCGGAGTCGGCAAGACCACAACGACCATCAGCCTCGGCGCGGCCCTAGCCGAGGTGGGGCGCCGGGTGCTGCTTGTCGATTTCGATCCGCAGGGCGCGCTGTCGGTGGGCCTTGGCTTCCAGCCGCACGAACTGGACGCGACGGTCTACAACGTGCTGATGCAGTCCGGCGTAACCGCCAGGGACGTGCTGTTCCAGACCAAGGTCGAGCGGATGGACCTGCTTCCGAGCAACATCGACCTGTCCGGTGCCGAGGTCCAGCTTGTCCACGAAGTGGGCAGGGAGTTCGTGCTCGGCCGGGTGCTCGCGCCGCTGCTGCCGGAATATGACATCGTCCTGATCGACTGTCAGCCATCTCTGGGACTGCTCACCGTCAATGCGCTGGCCTGCTCCGACGGCGTGCTGGTGCCGCTGGAGTGCGAGTACTTCGCCATGCGCGGCGTGGCGCTGCTGATGGAGACGATCGACAAGGTCTCTACCAGGCTGAGCCCGAAGCTGACGATGGACGGGTTGCTCGCGACCATGTATGACTCGCGTACCCTGCACACACGTGAGGTGCTTGCTGGCGTCGTGGCCGGTTTCGGCGACAAGGTCTTCCATACCGTGATAAACCGGACAGTACGCTTCCCGGATGCCTCGGTCGCCGGCGAGCCAATCACGATGTTCGACCCGACATCAGCGGGTGCGGCGTCCTACCGCGAGCTCGCCAGGGAGGTGCTGGATCGGTGGCGCAGGGCCGAGCTCGCAGATCCGGTCCACGCCGGGTAAGAATGCCGGGTATCGCCGAGCTACTGCGGCCGGCGGCACAAGTTCCGGTTGACTCGGATCAGCGCCAGGCCAGCGGCCGGGAAAGTCACAGCCATAAGATCACCGTGTACCTGACCAGCAGCGAGCTGCTTGATCTTGAGCGCGCCAGGCTGACGCTGCGCGGCTACGGGATCTCGGCCGACCGGGGCCGGATCGTCAGAGAGGCGCTCGCGGTGCTGCTCGCGGATCTGGACACCGGGGGAGAAGAGAGCCTGATGGCGCGTCGGCTGCGCGAGGGACATTGACCACGATGCTGACTGGCGGGCCGGCCGAGGGCGCGCAGGCGTCGGCTGCCAGTGGCTTCGAGGTGCACCTGGAGAACTTCGAAGGCCCGTTCGACCTGCTGCTCGCGCTGATCGCCAAGCACAAGCTGGACATCACCGAGATCGCGCTGTCGGTCGTGACCGACGAGTTCATCAGCCACATCCGGGCGCTGGCCGACAGCTGGGACCTGGATCTGGCCAGCTTCTTCCTGGTGGTCGCGGCCACTCTGCTTGACCTCAAGGCGGCCAGGCTGCTGCCGTCCGGCGAAGTCGAGGACGAGGAGGATCTGGCCCTGCTCGAGGCCAGGGACCTGCTCTTCGCCCGGTTGCTGCAGTACCGCGCCTACAAGGAGGCAGCCGCGATGCTGGCCGGTCAGATGGCGGCTCAGGACCGCAGGTTCCCACGCCGGGTACCGATCGAGCCGCGATACGCCAACCTGCTGCCCGAGGTGCTGCTCGGCTTGGGCGCGGCTCAATTCGCTGCGGTCGCGGCTCGGGTGCTGGCACCGCGTCAGCCGCCCGTCGTGTCGACCGAGCATCTGCACATGCCGCGTACCACGGTGCGCGAGCAGGCCGAGATCGTGGTCGGGCGGCTGCGCGAGCTTGGCCGGGCCTCGTTTCGCGAGCTGTCGGCGGACTGCCAGGATACGTATGAGATCGTGGCACGATTCCTGGCAGTGCTCGATCTGTACCGCGATCGGTGCATCTGGTTCGAGCAGGAGACTCCGCTCGGCGAGCTGTACATCTCCTGGACGGCGACGGTAGCGGACGACGGGCGCGATGGCGATTTGAGTAACCCGGCCGGGACCGCGAGCGACGATGGCGGGCAGGCATGAACGACGAATTGTGGCCAGGCATGGCTGCGGGCGGCGAGACCGGGTCGGCCGCGGATCAGCCAGATTCCGGCACGTCGCAGCCGTCAGCCGCCGCCGAATCCGACGCCGCCCAGCTAGCGCACAGCCTTGAGGCGATCTTGCTCGTCGCTGACGAGCCGGTCGCCGACGTCGTCCTTGCCCAGGTGCTCGAGCTGCCCCGCGACGCGGTCGCGGCCGCGCTGCGCCAGCTTGCCGACCGATACGACAGTGAGCATGCGGGCTTTGAGCTACGCGAGGTGGCCGGCGGCTGGCGCTACTACACCAGGGAAGAGTACGCGCCGGTGGTCGAGAAGTTCGTGCGTGACGGTCAGGAGGTGCGGCTGACCCAGGCAGCGCTTGAGACTCTCGCGGTCGTCGCCTACCGCCAGCCGGTCGGCCGGGCTCAGGTGTCGGCCGTGCGCGGTGTCAACTGCGATGGGGTGATGCGCACGCTGACGCTGCGCGGACTGGTCGAGGAGGCCGGAACCGACCAGGAAACTGGCGCGATCCTGTTCCGGACGACTGGGTACTTCCTCGAGCGGCTCGGTCTGCCGAGCCTCGATCAGCTTCCTGACCTGGCGCCACTGCTGCCCGATCACGTCGACGACGACCAGGACGCTGGGCATGGGCACGCAAGATCGTAGCCGCCAGGGCGGGCCGGGCCGGACGCCGCGGCCCAGGTCAGGTCGCGCCGACGCCGACGATGACGACTGGGGCGGCGAGCCTGGCCAGCGTGACTCGCTGACCGACGTTCCCGGTGGCGTGCGGCTGCAGAAGGTGCTCGCCGCTGCCGGAGTCGGCAGCCGACGGCACTGCGAGGAGCTGATCGGCGCGGGCCGGGTCGAGGTCGATGGGGAGGTCGTCCGCAGGTTCGGGGCACGCGTCGACCCGAAACGCCAGATCATCCGGCTGGACGGCAAGCGGATCCCAGCCAGCGAAGACCTGGTGTACCTGGCGCTGAACAAGCCGCCTGGCGTGGTGAGCACCATGTCCGATGATCGCGGCAGGCGGACCATCGCTGACTTCCTCGGCGATCACACCGAGCGGCTCTTTCACGTCGGCAGGCTGGACTACGAAACCGAGGGGCTCATCCTGCTGACGAACGACGGCGAGCTGGCGCACCGGCTGGCGCATCCACGTTACGGAGTGCTGAAGACTTATCTGGCTGAGGTGCCAGGTCCGCTGCCACGTGATCTCGGCCGTCGGCTGACGACCGGAGTCGATCTCGATGACGGGGTCGCGATTGTGGACCGGTTCCGCGTGGTCGAGCAGGTGGGTTCGCGCGCGCTGGTTGAGGTCACCTTGCACGAGGGTCGCAAGCACATCGTCAGGCGGCTGCTCGCCGCGGTCGGCCATCCGGTCAGCCGGCTGGTGCGAACTCAGGTCGGCCCGGTCAGCCTTGGATCGCTGCGACCGGCCGCGACGCGACAACTGACGACAAGCGAGATCGGGGACCTTTACGCCGCGGTCGGGCTGTAACCCGGAATGACCGCGGGCGAGCGGGGGCGGTACGGTACCTCGGACGCCTGCGGCGGATCGGAGTGCAGCTCATCGGGCGTCGTCTAGGGGAAGGAGATGGCGTTGGGGATCAGGGCAGTCCGGGGTGCGATCCAGGTGGACGCCAATGACCGGACGGCGATTCTGGAGAGCACGGCCGAGCTGGTGACCCAGGTGCTAGACCGGAACGGGCTCACGCCTGACGACGTGGTCAGCGTGATCTTCTCAGCGACGGCCGACCTCAACGCCGAATTTCCCGCACTCGCCGCGCGCGCGGTCGGCTTCCAGGATGTGCCGCTGCTTTGCTGCTCCGAGATCTGCGTCCCCGGCGCCATGCCGCGGGTGGTCCGGCTCATGATGCACGTGGAAACCGGGCTGAGCCGACCCGAGATCCAGCACGTTTACCTGCGCGGAGCCGCCGCGCTCCGACTGGACATCGCTCAGTGACCGCACCGGTGCAGGCGACAAAGCCAGTTCCGGTAGCCGGGCCGGCCACTGCCGTGGTGGTCGGCACCGGTCTGATCGGCACGTCGGTCGCGCTTGCCCTGCGCGAGCGGGGAACCGCGGTCTGGCTCACCGACACCGACGCGACCGCGGCCAGGCTGGCCGCAGATCTGGGGGCAGGCCAGCTACTTGGCGATAACGACCCGCCTGGCGGAGCAGCCGATATCGCGGTGCTTGCTGTGCCGCCCGCTGCCGTGGCGCCCGCACTCTACCTGGCCCAGCAGCGCCGCCTGGCCAGGTGCTACACGGACGTGGCCAGCGTCAAGGAGCTGCCGCTCGCCGCGGCCAAGGGCCTGCGCTGTGATCTGACCACGTTCGTGGCTGGGCATCCGATGTCCGGTCGGGAGCGATCAGGGCCGGCCGCTGCCCGAGCTGACCTGTTCGCTGGCCGCCCGTGGGCGATCTGCCCGGTGCCGGAGACGGCGCCGCGGTGCGTCGCCGCCGTGGTGGCGCTGGCGCGCGCGTGCGGCGCGTTGCCGGTGCAGATGCCAGCAGCCGAGCATGACCAGTGGGTAGCACTTGTCTCCCATGTGCCGCACCTGGTAGCCGTGGCCATGGCGGCGCGATGCGCCGAGGCGCCAGCCGGCGCGCTAGCCCTCGCCGGGCCAGGTTTGCGCGACGTGACCAGGATCGCCGCCAGTGACCCGGTGCTGTGGACGGAGATCCTGACGGCCAACGCCGCGCCGGTGCGGGAGGCGCTGACCGAGGTCGCCGGACAGCTCAGCGCCGCGGCGGCGGTCCTGGCCCGCCTGGCCGCCGGGCACCGCGATGCCGCTGGCCAGCTGACCGCGCTGCTGGAGAGTGGTCGGGCCGGGGTGGCCAGGATTCCCGGCAAGCAAGGCAAGCCCGCGCCGGACTACTCGATCGTTCAGGCAGTGATCGGCGATCAGCCCGGTGAGCTGGCCAGGCTTTTCGCCGCGGCCGGGAACGCCGGGATCAATATCGAGGATGTCCGGATCGAGCATTCCGCCGGGCTGCCGGTTGGAGTAGCAGAGCTGTCGGTGCGCCCGGAAGCCGCCGAGCGGCTTGCGGCCGCGCTGGCCGCTGGCGGCTGGCCGGTAGCATCGCCTCCGTGACAAACTCGGTAGCGGGAGCCCATCGCGCCGTCCGTGGTAACGGCGATGGGGCGGCGTCAGGCCACCTCGCGGATGCGAAAGTGCCGGCCACGGCCGGTCCGGCCACCGCAGCTGGCCGAAGCCCCGGCATCGTGATCGCCGTCGACGGACCGGCTGGCTCGGGGAAGTCAAGCGCAGCCCGCGGCACTGCGGCCGCGCTCGGCCTGCGTTATCTCGACACGGGCGCGATGTACCGGGCCGCGACCTGGTGGCTGCTTGAGCACAGCATCGACCTGGCGGACACCGATGCGGTGGTCAGCCAGGTGCTCAGGCTCGTCATCGAAGTCAGCACCGAGCCAGCCGAGCAGACGGTACGGGTCGATGGCATCGACGTCACCGAGGCGATCAGGAGCCGCCGGGTATCCAACTCGGTCAGCCTGGTCGCAGCCATCCCGCAGGTCCGACGTCGCCTGGTCGAGCTGCAGCGGGAGATCATCGACGGAGCCGTGACCGCAGGGTTCGGCATCGTCGCCGAAGGCCGCGATATCGGTACGGTGGTCGCTCCGGACGCGATCCTGAAGGTGTTCCTGACGGCAAGCGAGCAGGTCCGCGCTGAGCGGCGGGCGGCCGAGCTGACCGCCGGAGTTGCGGTATCGGCTGGCTCAGCGGCCGAGCAGAGCGCCACCGCCGAAGTCACCCGCCTCGAGCAGGCGAGGCGGGACCGTCGGGACGCGCCACAGACGCAGCGTGCGGCGGACGCCATCGAGATCGACGCCACCTCACTTGAGCTAGCCGATGTCATCGGCCGGATCGTGAGCCTTGCCACGGCTAGGCGGGCAGGTGCTGGGTGGACGAGGTGACGCTGTCCGGCGAGTCCCGGCCTGGTGCAGGCGGGCGGCAGGACCAAGACTGGCAGGACGGCAGCTGGCCGGACGGCGGGCGTGAAGACGGCGAGAGGCCGGACGGCGAGCGGCCGGACGGCGAGAGGCCGGAGGCCGTCGCTATCCCGGTCCTTGCCGTTGTCGGCAGGCCGAATGTGGGCAAATCCACGCTGGTAAACCGGATTCTGGGCAGTCGTCAGGCGGTCGTCGAAGACACTCCTGGCGTCACCAGAGACCGGGTGGCCTACGACGCGACCTGGCGAGGAAGAGCTTTCACGCTGGTAGATACCGGCGGCTGGGAGCCTGCCGTGGAGGGCTCAGGGGTGCTCGCCGCACGGGTTGCCGCGCAGGCGCGGGTCGCCGTGGACGCCGCCGATGCCGTCCTGTTCGTGACCGACGCGGTGGTCGGCGTCACCGACGCCGATGCCGCCGTCGCGGCGGTACTGCGCCGGTCGCGCAAGCCGGTGGTGCTTGCGGCCAACAAGGTGGACGACGCGCCGGCTGAGGCGGGCGCCCACTCGCTGTGGTCACTCGGGCTCGGCGAGCCGTACGCGGTCAGCGCGCTGCACGGCCGGGGCAGTGGTGATCTGCTCGACGCCATCCTCGGAGCGCTGCCGCAGACCCCGAGCGAGGTCTTTGACCCCGAAGCAGGGCCGCGCCGGGTAGCCCTGATCGGCCGGCCCAATGTCGGCAAGTCCAGCTTGCTCAACAAGCTAGCCGGACAGGATCGGGTGCTGGTCGACGCGGTGGCTGGCACCACCCGGGATCCCGTCGACGAGCTGATCCAGCTCGGCGGCATTACCTGGCGTTTCGTAGACACGGCCGGGATCAGGCGGCGAGTGCGCGAGGCCCAAGGCGCCGACTATTTCGCCGCGCTGCGCACCGAGCGGGCACTGGAGCGCGCCGAGGTGGCCGTAGTGCTGGTAGATGCCAGCGAGCCGCTCGCGGAACAGGATCTGCGGATCATCTCGATGGTGATCGACGCTGGCCGGGCACTGGTGATCGCTTACAACAAATGGGACCTGGTCGATGCAGACCGCAGGAGGATCCTGGATCGGGACATCGACAGGCAGCTGCATACCGCGCGCTGGGCGCCGCGAGTGAACATCTCCGCCGCGACTGGCTGGCACGTGGACCGCCTGGTGCCTGCGCTTGAGCAGGCGCTGGCTGGCTGGGAGACGCGAGTCCCGACCGGGAGGTTGAATGCCTGGCTGTCCGCCCTGATCGCGGCTACTCCGCCGCCGGTGCGCGGCGGCAAGCAGCCGAAGATCATGTTCGCGACCCAGGCCGGGATCCGACCACCGCATTTCGTGCTGTTCACCTCGGGATTTCTGCACGCGGGGTACCGGCGGTTCATCGAGCGGCGGCTGCGGGAGGAGTTCGGTTTCCAGGGCACGCCGGTGCACCTGTCGATGCGGCTCAGGGAGAAGCGCGCCGGGTCATCCAGCCGGCCCGGCCGTGGCGGTCGGTCCGGCTGACCGGCTTACGACCGCACGGCTCAGGACTGTCTGCTTGCGGCTGACCAGGTTCATGACCGCTCGGCTTACGACTGCTCGGCCGGCGAGCTGAGCCGGAACCATACGGTCGTGCGTGCCTCGCCGTGGGCATAGCCCCACCGGTCGGCGAGCGTCTCTACCAGCAGCAGCCCGTTCCCGCTCGTCGCGCCTGACCTGCTCCGGACCACGGGAACGCTCAGGTCAGGACCATCGTCGTGCACCATGACAAGCAAGTCGGCCGAACCCTGCCCGACGACAACGGTGACACTTCCGCCGGTCAATCGCGACTTGCTGTGAATGACTGCATTGGTAACTATTTCTGAGGTCAGTAGCACGGCCGTGTCGGCGGTCGGATGCCCGTCGCCAATTGTTCTGGCGATGAACTGCCTGGCAATGCTGACGTACTCGGGACGGCCAGGGAGAGTCAGGCGGCCGAGCAGCAGCCAGCCCGGCGGTAAAGCCGGGTCACTGGCTGGCTCGCTGGCACGAGCGGCCCCTGCTGGCATCTCGGTGGCTCCTTCCGCCGGATCCTTCGACCGGCTCCCAATGGCTGCTGCGGCACGCTCCGCGGCGTCCCCGGAGCGTCAGGTCTCATCCTTCAATGGGAATGCATGAGACGCAAGTGCGTTAAGGAGATTGGCGTAATGAGACTGCAAATGGAATCTCATCCGGCCAGGCGGCCCTGATGTAAGGTGAGCCTTTAGCTCTCGCGCGATCGCGAGGATCGCTGGTCAGGCGACAGGCCGCAGGACGTGGCCGCGACTGGTGTTCGGCACTGGAGGAGGCGGCAGCCCGTGTTGGTCGGTCCGACGATCCGCCGGCGCAGGCTCGGCACCGAGTTAAGGCGGCTGCGTGAAGGCCGCTCGCTGAAGCTAGAGAATGTCGCCAGCCGACTCGGCGTGGCACCGTCGACGCTATCTCGGATCGAGACCGGCCAGGCGCCTACCAGGACCAGCTATCTGACCGTCATGCTTGCGCTCTACGGGGTCACTGATCCCGCCGAGCGGCAGCCGCTCATCGAGCTGGCCAGGGAAGGGCAGCGCAAAGGCTGGTGGGCGGATACCGATGATTTGCTGCCTACGGGGTTCGGCCGGTACCTGGGGCTGGAGGCTGAGGCGTCGGGCTTACGCGCCTTTGCGGCCCAGGTGATTCACGGGCTGCTGCAGACCGAGCCATACGCCAGGGCGGTCATCACCGCAGCACGTTCTGAGCTGGTGGCTGCGCAGGTCGAGCGCCTGGTCGCGGTTCAGCTTAGGCGCCAGGAGGTGCTGCTCGGCAGCGAACCGATCCGGCTGCGGCTCATCCTGGACGAATCCTCGCTGCTCCGCCTGGTGGGTTCGCCCGAGGTCATGAACGGCCAGCTTGAGCACCTGCTGGAAGCCGGCCAGCGGCCCGCGGTCACCGTGCAAGTGCTGCGGTTGTCGAGCGGTCCGCTTTCGGTGCTCAGCGGCTCCTTCGGCATCCTGAGTTTCGCCGAGCCTGGCGATCCTGACGTGGTCAGCGCCGAGGGCATCCGGGGGCAGGCACTGCTCGCGGAACGGGCCGCCGACGTGCGTGCCCAGTCGAAAGTCTTCGACGTGCTCAGCCAAGCCGCGCTTGGGCCCGCCGAATCGGCGGACCTGATCGCAGACCTGGCCCGCGGCTAGCCGACTTGGCAACCGACTAGGTGACTGAGCCAGCCGGTGCCCTAATCCAGCTGCCGCAGCATGGCCCTGATGATGCCCGCTGTCTGTTCGGCTGGCGGGCTGCTGCTGCTCAGCTGATCCCAGGCTGCGGCATAACGACTGACATCCGCTGGCCGGTCCAGATAGCTGGCACTCGTCAGCTGCTCGGCGTAGACGAGATCGGCCAACTCGGGATCGGCGAAGCGGAGGATGGTGAAGCTGGCCGGAGCCATCGGTGCTCCGGCGGCAAGCGGCCTGACCTGCACGGTCGCCCGAAAGTTTGGGCTGGCCTCGGAGAGGCGCGCAAGCTGCTCGCTGAGTACTTGCGGACCGCAGACCGGTCGGCGCAGCACGGCTTCATCGATCACGGCCGCCAGCTTGCCGCCGCCGGCCGCGAACCTCCTGGCCCGCTCGGCGTGCAGGTCAAGCAGCCGGGCACGCTCTTGCGCGGCGAATCCGCTAAGGCTGAGCAAGCCGGCCGCGTAGTCGTCGGTCTGCAGCAGCCCGGGGATGAACTGGGCGTCATAGCTCAGCACCAACTCCGCTGCCTCCTCAAGACCGAGGTAGGTCTGGAACCAGGGCGGCAGCATGTCGACGTAGCCTTGCCACCACCCGGCAACGCTCGCCTGGCCCGCCAGGGTCAGCAGCTCCTCCCGCTCTGCCTGATCGGTCACTCCGTAGAGGGTCAGCAGGTCAACGACATCGATCTCCCTCGCTGCATGGCGGCCGAGCTCGATCCGGCTGATCTTGGACTCGGAGCCGCGGATAGCCTTGGCAGCCTGCTGCGCGGTAATGCCACGGGACTCGCGCAGCCGACGTAGCCGGCCGCCGAGCCGGATGCGCAGAATCACCGGGCCGGGTGTCCGGTGGGTCACCGGGTACTCCCAGGAGCGGTGCGGCTACCCCGTCGGGCACAGCTCGGAGCTGCCGCAGCAGTGAACTCAGACATGGTGCGGCACAGACTATCGCTGCGTATTCGCGCTTGCATTCGGCTCGACAAATCGGCCGGCCTGCTCAGTCCGTCTGGAGCGTCGGTACGATCGGCGTGGCGAATTGTCGGGCATAGCGCCCTGCGGCGTCGGAACCGTCGGCGCCAGTGGCGAGGAAGAAAGCGAAGGCAGGGCAACATGCGCTACAGATCACTGGGCGACTCCGGGCTGGTCGTATCCGTGGTGGGCCTCGGCTGCAACAACTTCGGATCCAGACTGGATCTGGCTGGGACCCGTGCGGTGGTCGATGCCGCCATCGAGGCAGGAATCACGCTGCTTGACACGGCCGACACCTACGGGGGTGGCGGGGGCTCAGAGGAGATGATCGGCGAGGTACTGGCCGGACGCCGCGACCAGGTGGTGCTGGCGACGAAGTTCGGCCATCAGCACACTGACATGGGCTACGGGCCAGCGGCAGGGGCCAAGGGCGGTCGCGGCTATATCAGGCGCGCCGTCGAGCAGTCCCTGCGCCGGCTACGGACCGACTACATCGACCTGTACCAAATCCACACGCCAGACCCGCGGACCCCGATCGAGGAGACTCTCAGCTCGCTGAACGAACTGGTGACCGAGGGCAAGGTCCGCTACCTGGGGAACTCTAACTTCGCCGGCTGGCAAATAGCGCAGGCAGCTTGCGTCGCGCAGCGGCTAGGCGGCGCGCCCTTCATCTCGGCGCAGAATCACTGGTCGCTGCTCGAGCGGGCGGCGGAAGCCGAAGTGGTGCCTGCGGCGCGACATTTCGGCCTTGGCGTACTGCCCTACTTCCCGCTCGCCAACGGCCTGCTTACCGGAAAGATCCGACGCGGTCAGCCGGCCAGCGCCGGGACCAGGCTGGCCGGCCGGGATGGCTACGTCACGCAGGCCAAACTCGACATCGTCGAGACCCTGGCTGGCTGGGGCGAGTCGCACGGCGTCTCGATGCTCGCCATCGCGGTTGCTGGCCTGGCGGAGCAGCCGGGCTGCTCGAGCGTGATCGCCGGAGCGATGTCGCCAGCACAGATACGGGCCAATGCGGAGGCGGGCAACTGGATACCGTCGGCAGCCGAACTCGCCGAGATCGACGCGATCTCACTCGGACTGGTGGGCTGAGCCCGTTCCCTGTCGTCAGGGCGGCGCGAAGCCTGGCGCCCGAGTCTGCCCGGTGCTTGGCGCCGGGATCGGCGCGGAGCTTGGTGCCAGGGGCGTGGTCGGGGCCGGGGTTGGCGATGTGCTCGGGGAGCCGCCCGGCGGCGTGGTCGGGGCCGGGGTTGGCGATGTGCTCGGGGAGCCGCCCGGTGGGGTGGTCGGGGTCGGGGTTGGCGATGTGATCGGCGAGCTGCTTGGTGCGGTGCTCGGGCTCGGGGTTGGTGACGTGGTTGGGTTCGGCGCCGGCGCTGCCCTGCGCGCGATCGCGGTCCGGTACAACGCGGCGATACTGTCAGCGAACACCGCCGAGTACGAGATAGCCGGGGTGTAACCGCCCTCCTGGTAGCCGCCGATGACGCCAATGATCGATCCGTCCCCGGTTCTGGCGCTGACCTTGAACAGGAACGGCCCGCCGCTGGTGCCGTCGGTATAGCCGCCGCAGACGAACTTGAGCTGCCGGAGGGTCTTGGTCAGGAAGGCACGTGCCTTCGCGAAGCATCGGATCGGCGTGCTTGTGGTATCCGGGTAGCCGATCACGTCGACCGGGGCTGGCAGGCTGGTGCCGGTGCGCAGCCGCTCGGCGCCGGCGGCTCGCTCAAGCGAAGAGCGGTGCCCGGAGACGACGAGAAAGGCGAAATCTTCGTTCGGGTCATGGCTGGATGCCCACCGCGAGGTGACATATTCACCGGTCACCACCCACAGGCCAAGCGGGAAGCGGCCCTTGTGATAACCGGGCGCGAACACCACGCCGCCTGCTGGCTTCAGCTTCCTGCCGCTCATGCAGTGCGCGGCGGTCAGCAGCAGATCGCCCGCCGGGCTGTGCACCACGCTCGCGGTGCAGAAGTGACGTCCCAGATGACCGTGACTGCTCAGGAACAGGGCACCGACGGCCAGAGTACCGTCAAACGCGGTTCCCGTTTGCTGCTGGTCGGAGGCCAGGGTTACGCCGGTGCTGCTGACCGAAGCCATCGCGACGCTGGCCACCGTCAGACAGACCGCGGCCGCAGCTGCTCCTGCCGTCCAGGTCACCCGGCGGCTCCGGTGCATGCTGAGCTCCGGGCGATGACCGGGCGCCCTGCACCGTCTCGTCATCGGTCGTCCCCCAACCCTGTACCGTCCGCCCGGCGGAGCGTCGCCGCGCATCCGGCCGCCACGGTAATCGGGCATCTCGAGGACCGCTGCCAAGCCAGCGGATCCCGCCGATGCGAGTCCTAACCCGATTGTGAAGATTTATGTCAGCAACGTCCACCGACTCCCAGCGCTGATTTCGCGGCCGCCCGCCCGACCGCCCGGCCGCCCGACATCCGCGTAGGATGCGCAATGCCAGAAGCTGCGCAGGGAGCGGTGATGAACCAATGAGGGCCAGCCGCCTGATGGCCGCTGGTGCCCTGACCGCCGCGGTGACCGTCGCTGGTGTGCTGGCAGGCTGCGGCGTCGGCACCGCCAGTGGCCCAGCGCAGGTCGGCCATCCGGTGGCGGCCAGGGTGTCGCTAGCCACCGCTGTGACCAGCGCCCAGGCCAGCTGGGCGATCGTCCAGCTCGCCGGAGCCGGAAGCCAGCAGAACGGCTTCTGGCAGCTGCTGATCCGGCCGACTGGCACCGGGCGCTGGCAGCTGGCCACCCCGCCCGGGGTTGACGACACCGGCGGCCTGGTCGCAACCGGTGCCGCAGCAGGCCCGATTACCGCTGGCTTCGTGCCCAGCCAGCTGCTCAGGTTCACGCCGCTGGCGATCACCTCCGATGCTGGCGCCCGCTGGTCGCAGGGCCTGCTCCCGGCTGCGCTTGCCGCCGAGCCTGGCGCCCTGGCCGCCATGCCAGCCGGGCGCCTCCTGGCGATCACGGCCAGTTCAGCCCAGTTGTCCGGGCCTGGCGGCGGATCGTGGACGTCGCTGGTCACCGCGGCGTCGCTGGCCGCAAGCCCGGCCGGACGGGCCTGCGGACTGACCGCGCTGACCGGGGTCGCGGTCAGCGCGACCGGCGTTCCGCTGCTGGCCGGCGACTGCGCCCGGCCTGGCGCGGTCGGCATCTTCGCGCGGTACGGCAGCGGCTGGCGGGCGGTCGGCCCGGCCCTGCCCGCATCGCTTGCCAGCCAGCGGATTGTCGTGCTTCGCCTGGTTGGCACGAGCACCGGCGCGGCTGCGATGCTAGCGGTCGGCACCGGTCGCGGCGCTGTCCTGATTCCGGCGTGGTCCAGCCAGTCAGTGCTGACCTGGAGCCCCGGCTTTTCGTTTCCGCTCCATGGCAGCCAGGTGGTATCGGTATCGGTTGGCACCGGGGGTGACTGGGGCGTGGTCCTGACCGGACGGCGCGGTCTGGTCTTCAGCGCACTGGCCAGCCAGCCTGGCCGGTACACCGAATCGGAATTCTCGCTGCCCGCGGCAGCAGCGACGCTGGTGGTCGGACCGGGCAGGCCGGCCCAGATCTCCGCGCTGGTGCCAGGTGCGGATTCGGTGACCGTGTGGCAGCTGGCCAAGAATGCGGCCTGGCGTCAGATCCAGGTGGTCAGCGTCCCGCTGTCGTCCGGTCCGGTCAGCTGATCGGCCGGCCGCGTTGAGCCAGCACGACGTGGCCGGGCCGGTGACCGTCAGCGCCGCCGGGACTGGGTGGCCGGCCGAACTCGGCACCCCGGCCCGTGGCGCCGGCCTGGGCGGTGCGGCCGCGCTCGCGCTGATCGGAACGAGCGTGGCCGCGTTCGCGGTGGTGATGGCTCTTGGCCCGTCGGCGACGGTGCCTCGGATCGGCACCGGCGCGCCGTTGTTCTGGTGGCCTGCGCACCCGAGTGCCGCGTTGGTCAGCGCGCTTGAGCGGCTGGGCGTGCTGGCTGGCGCGCTCGGCACGGCGATCGGGCTGGCCGCCATCCGGCGCGGCTGGCGGCCGTCGGCCTGGCTACTACCTGGCGCCGGAGTACTGGCGGCCGGCCTATTCGTCGTCCTGCCCCCGGCAGGTTCGACCGATGTGCTCAGCTATGCCTGTTACGGACGGATCGCAAGCCTCGGGCACAGCCCGTACCTGGTGACACCAGCCCAGCTCTACCGCGCCAGTGACCCGGTCGGGATACTCGGCCCGGCGGCCTGGCGGACCCTGCCATCGGTCTACGGGCCGGTCGCTACGGTGGTGCAGTGGGCTGCCGCCGAGCTTGGCGGCGGATCGATGGCCCGGATCGTGTTCTGGATCAGGCTCGGCAACGCGCTCGCCTTCCTGGCAACCGCGGTTGCGCTGCTCCGGTTGGTCGGCCAGGATCCGGTCCGGCGGATCCGGGTCTGCCTGCTCTGGACGGCCAATCCGCTGATGCTGTTCTGGCTGATCGGCAGCGGTCATCTCGACGTGCTGATCGCCCTGCTCACGGTCGCGGCGCTGCTCGCGATCCGGCGTCCTGGCACGACCGGCGGGCTGGTCGGCGGCATTCTCGCCGGGGCTGCCATCGGGATCAAGCTGCCCTTCGCCTTCGTCGGCGCCGGCCTGGCCTGGCAGGTCAGGGACTCGCGGCGGAAGGTTACGGCCGTAGTCTGCGCGGCACTGGCCACCGCAGGCGTGGCCTACCTGTTCCCAGGAGCGGCGCAGGTGTCGGCACTGAGGCGTCGGCTGTCCGCCGGCACCAGCTTCCTCTTCTACCTGCCGCACACGGTTGAGGCCAGACCGGTGCTGCTCACCACACTGGTGCTGGCCGCGACCCTGGTCGTGGCCGCGCTGCTGGCCTGGCGGCTGCCGCCGGATCACCCGGGCACGCCCGGGGTCCGGCTGATGCTGGCACTTGCCATCGCTTCGCTCGCGGTGCTGCCGGTGCAGCAACCGTGGTACGACGCGCTGATCTTCGTGCTGCTCGCGGCGATGCCCGCGAGTGGCCTGGATTACCTGCTGATCGCCCGCTGCCTGCTGCTCTCCCAGCTGGTGCTGCCAGGAGCGGCAGGTGACAACGGCATGCTGACCAAACTGGCTGGCCAGGTGAGCCACGCCGGACTGCTGTTCGTGCTCGCGGTGCTGATCGTCGGATCGCTGCGGGGGGTGTGGCGAGGCCAGCCGGTCACGGGCTGAGCCGGTGCAGATCGCGCGGAAACAGGGTCACCTGTCGCAGGTTGGCGGCTCCGGTCAGCCGTGCGGTCCAGCGCTCGAGACCGATCGCGAAGCCGCCGTGCGGCGGCATCCCGTGGCTGAACACCTGCAGGTAGCCGGCGTAAGGCGCCGGGTCCTCGCCGCGGCTTGCCAGGGCCGCCAGATAGTCCTCGTGCCGGTGCAGCCGCTGCCCGCCGGTGACCAGTTCCAGGCCACGGAAGAGCAGGTCGAAGCCGTTGGTGTAGCCGGGCCGCGCTGGGTCGGGGTGGGTGTAGAACGGCTTGGCCACCGCCGGGTAGCCGGTCACGAACAGGAACTCGCTGCCATGCTCGCGGACCGCCCACTGGCAGAGCCAGCGCTCGTCGGCGGGGGACAGGTCGGGCTCACCTGTCGGGTCCCACCCGGCTGATCCGGCGATCAGCCGCTGTGCGTCGGTGAAATGCAGCTGCGGGATCTGCTCGGGAACGACCGGCAGCACTACCGCAAGCAATTCGGCGGCATAACGAGCTCGCTCCGCCACTGCCGCCACCATCGCGGCGATGACGTCACGGAGCACGGCCATCACGCCGTGATGGTCAGCGGCGCCGTGTTCGCCGAAGAGGGCAAGCTCGGCGTCCAGGCTGGTGTACTGAGCCAGGTGCCTGGCCGTGTCGTGCGGCTCAGCGCGGAAGACCGGCCCGGTCTCGTAGACCCGCTCGAAGACACCGACCATGGCCTGCTTGTAGAACTGCGGCGACTGGGCGAGGTAGGCGGGCCGGCCAAAGTAGTCGAGGCCGAATACGTTCGCGCCTGACTCGGTGGCCGACTCGACGATCTTGGGAGTGCAGATCTCGGTGAAGGACTTCGCGTCAAGCTTGGCCCTGAAGCCGGCCAGGCTGGCGGCGGCGATCTCGAAGCCAGCCCGCAGCAGCGGATGCCGCAGCGTCGTCGGGGCATGATCCAAGATCGTGGGCAGCGTCGCGGTGATGGTCGGCCGGTACAGGTCGAACGGCGGTGGCTCGGCCGGCCCGGACAGCGCGGTAAGTACCGGACGGGTGATCTCGGCGCCGCCGGGTGCCTGCCGGCTCGCGGCGACCAGGCCGGTGCAGGCGACCACGGTCTCCTCGGTCAGGCTGGCAGCCACTGAGTCATCGTCCTGGCTGGTCAGGACGGCCTGAGCCAGACCCGTCCGGTCTCTGATAACGAGGAAGGTAACCGCCTTGAGTGCCCGTTTTCTGTGCAGCCAGCCGGCGATCGTGACCTGCTGGCCGATGTAAGCGGGCAGGTCGGCGGTCAGCACCCTCGCGGTCACTGTGGTCATCACGCACTCCTGGGTGAAGTCCGACCCCTGGGAGTGCGGGCGAGCAGGGAAACTCGCGGTGCCACCGCACTTTCGCCGCCGCCCGTGCTGCGGCGGCGGCCTCGTTCGCCAGGTAACGGTGGCCAGCCGGCGGGGCATTGAGCCTGCCGCTGGCCACGGCGGCCGTTCCTCCCCGCACTCGGGAGGGTCTTCGCGGTCCGGGGGCGAGGCCGCTTTCTCAGCTGCCGGCGGCTCTCTGCACTCGCCGATCCCGGGCGCTACTTGTCTCCGTCAGCGCGTTAGGCAGTCAGCTTACCCGCGGGCCGGCCGGTCCGCTGGCTCGGTCAGCGCCAGCGGGTGCGCTACCGTGGCCATGCGGTCGCACCAGAAAGGCGGTCTTGCGTTATGTACGGCTACACTCCGCCCCCGGTGCCGGGCTTCCCGCCAGGCAACCCGCAAGGCTACGGCCCGCGAGGTCCGTCCGATGACCAGCTCTGGTCGCTACTCGCCTACCTGCTGACCTTCGTCTTTAGCCTCTTCGCGCCGCTGGTCATCTATCTGGTCAAGATGAACGAGTCACGCTACGTCCGGTATCACGCCGCTCAGTCGCTCAATATGGGTATCACCGCCACGATTTATGGCTTCGGCGCGTTCGGTGCCGGGATCCCGCTGGCGCTGATTACGCACGGATTCGTGCTGCTGCTCGCCATCCCGTTGTTCATCGCGTTCGCGATAGCCCACCTGGTGTTCCTCATCCTGGCTGCGGTGGCAGCCAATCGGGGTGAGCTGTACCGGGTGCCGAAGGTGATCTGCCTGCCGCTGGTGCACTGATCCGGCGGGAGGCGGCCGGTGCCGGTTACTGCGCTATGATCTGTGCGTCCGACAGGGCAACGGGACGTGGCCCAGCTTGGTTAAGGCGCTGGTCTGGGGGACCAGAGAGCCCGGGTTCAAATCCCGGCGTCCCGACTCATCCTCCGCACTGCGCGCCGAGTCGGAGCGGGCGGACTCGGGGCGGGCGGACTCGGGCGGAGCTGAGGTGGCTGGCGAGACGGTGCGGCGATCATCGCGCGCTAGGAGGTGGCTGCGCCAGGCCGCGATCGGCGCGGCCACCCTCGCCATTGTGGTGTGGAGCGCAGGCGCGGTGCTGTTGTTCGTCACGCCTTCGGTCGGTGACGCCATATCGCTGACCGGAGTGCAGGCCAGGGAGCATCACGAGGCGTTCCCAGGCCCCGTGGTGCCAGCCCGGTTCGCTGCCGCGCTGATCTCCACCGAGGATCACAGGTTCGATTCCGAGCCAGGCGTCGACCCGTTGGCGATCGGCCGGGTGCTGCTGGCCGGCCTCACGGCCAGTGGTGACCAGGGTGGGGCCACGCTCTATCAGCAGCTGGCGAAGCTGCTGTACACGCCAGGCCGGGGCGGCTTCGCGGTCGAGACGGAACAAGTCGCGCTGGCGATCAAGCTCAAATTTAGCTACAGCGGCCAGCAGATCCTGCGGATGTACGCCGAGGTGGCGTATTTCGGGCACGGCTTCTACGGCCTGGCCGCGGCGAGCTGCGGCTACTTCGGCCTGCCTGCCGATCGGCTGTCCTGGCCGCAGGCTGCGCTGCTCGCCGGGCTAGTCCAGGCACCATCCGACTATGATCCGCTGGTCCACCCCGCTCTGGCCCGGTCTCGGCAGGAACACGTGATCGCCAGGCTGGTCGCCACCGGCACGCTCACCCGGCGGCAGGCGGCGGCCGCGCTCGCGGTCCCGTTGCGCCGCCTGCTGGCCGGGGCAGGCCGTAACTGCCGCGCCGCCGGTCATTCGTAACGTGGTCGCCGCAGCTCGTCGACGGCCGGGCGGCGGCCAGCCAGCACGGGTTCCCTGGCAGGTACCGGGACCGTCCTGCCCTTGCGGTGCCTGCCGCGCCGCAGCCTGGCCAGGTGCACCTCGGGCGGCACCCAGACCCACTTGCGGTAGGACCAGAACCGGAACAGCGTTCCCAGCCCGATCCCGATGTTCAGCGCGAGGTAGTTGTCTAGCTTGGAGGTCAGGCCGAGACCGTAGTCGCTGAACCCGAGCACCGCATACTGGATCAGCAGCCCGATCCCGTTCAGGATGAAGAACATCAGGCCCTCGCGGCCGGTGCCAGCGCCGGTGCGGTGCCGGAAACTCCAGTACCGGTTGCCGAGGAACGTGACCATGGTGGCCGCGATGGTCGCGATGGTGACCGAGGTGAGCACGCCGAGATGATTGTGCAGCGGCCCGAAGACGATGTTGGTGACGCCGATCCCGATCAGTCCGACTATTCCGAACTTGGCGCCCTCGTGGATGACATGCCGGAATCGCTGGTAGGCGCGGGTCAGGTGCGTCAGCAGCGGCTCCGGAGCACGGGCACTGCTCAATGTGCGCTTCCGGCCCCGTCTCCGGTCTGGTGGGGCACACCTTGCGCCGCCAGGGCGGGCTGAAGAGCCTCGTGCTCATCAGGCGCGGGCTGCGGCTCGGCCCACACCCACTTGCGGTAAGACCAGAACCTGAACAGCGTGCCGAGCACGATGCCCAGGTTGAGTGCCACGAAGCTGGCCAGGTTGCTGGTGAGCCCGAGGCCGTGGTGGACGAACCCGACGACGGCGTCCTGGATGAGCAGCCCGATCCCGTTGAGCACGAAGAACATCACCGTCTCGCGGTGTACGGTGGTCCGCTCGCGGTGCCGGAAACTCCAGTACCGGTTGCCGACGTAGCTCATCACCGCGGTCACCACGAAAGCGATGGTGCTCGCCGTGACCACACCCAGGCCTAGGCCGATGTGCGTCCAGCCATAGATGAGGTTGTTGACCACCAGGCCGACCACGCCGATGATGCCGAACTTGGCGCCCTCATGGATGAGCAGCCTGAACCGCACGTACAGTTGTCGGGCACTGCCCACCTAGGTGGCCTCCGTTCACGTCCGCAGATCGCGGTGCTACCCCGCGCCGCGTCTGGCGTTCAATCGCGCTGGTCGCGGTGCTACCCGCGCCGCGTCTGGCTTATTTGCGCTAGTCGCGGTGCTACCCGCACCGCAGGGCATCAATGCGCTGTCCGCAAGATTACCGCGCCGGTCGGCTCGCGTGGTATGACAGCGCAAATCGGCATGCTGGTGTCGAATCCGATCATCCGGCGACGGGCCGAAATCCATTCGAGCTTGTCAGTGCGGCCGGGTAGGGTCGCGGGCGTGGCTGATCCTGACATTCTGGTCCGGGCCAGGGGTCTGACCAAGGCGTTCGGCGAGTTCACCGCCGTTGACGGGATCGACTTCGAGCTGAGCCGGGGCGAGGTGTTCGGCTTCCTCGGCCCGAACGGTGCCGGGAAGTCATCGACGATGCGCATGATCGGCTGCGTCTCGCCGCCGACCGGCGGCGAGCTGACCATCCTGGGTCTTGACCCGGTACGGGACGGCGCGGCGATCAGGGCCAGGCTGGGCGTCGTTCCGCAGGAGGACACCCTGGACGTCGAGCTGACCGTGCGCGAGAATCTGCTGATCTACGGGCGCTACTTCGGCCTGCGCCGGGACGTGATCAGGGAGCGGACGGACCGGCTGCTTGACTTTGTCCAGCTCAGCGAGCGGGCAGCCGACCAGGTGGAGCCGCTGTCCGGCGGCATGAAGCGCCGGCTGACCATCGCCAGGTCGCTGATCAGCGAGCCGGAGATCCTGCTGCTCGACGAGCCGACCACTGGACTTGACCCGCAGGCCAGGCACGTGGTCTGGGACCGGCTCTACCGGCTGAAGCAACAGGGTGTCACGCTCGTGCTGACTACTCACTACATGGACGAGGCCGAGCAGCTCTGCGACCGGCTGGTGGTGATGGACGCGGGGAAGATCGTCGCCGAGGGCTCGCCGCGCGAGCTGATCGCCACTTACTCCACCGCGGAAGTCCTTGAGCTGCGGTTCGGGCTCGACGAGCAGGAGCAGGCCGCCGAGAAGCTGGCCGCCGGGCCGGCCGATCGGATGGAAGTGCTCGCCGACCGGATCCTGCTCTACGCCCCTGACGGGGACGACGCGCTGGCTGCCGTCCGCGGACTTGGCCTGGAGCCGGTCAACTCCCTGATCCGGCGCAGCACGCTTGAGGACGTCTTCCTGCGGCTGACCGGTCGGCGGCTGGAGGACTGATGACCGGTGAGTTCGCGCTGCGGCAGCTCCGGTTCTGGCTGACGAACTACCGGCGCACCTGGCAGGGCTCGATCTACTCCGGTGTGCTCAGCCCGGTGCTCTACCTGGGGGCGATGGGGCTGGGCCTGGGGACGCTGGTGGACTCCCGCGGCACCTCGAGCCTCGGCGGCGTCAGTTACCTGGCCTTTCTTGCCCCCGGGCTGATGGCGGCTACGGCCATGCAGACCGCCATGGGGGAGTCCACCTACCCGGTGCTCGGCTCGGTCAAGTGGCTGAAGACCTACCAGGCGGCGATCGCATCGCCGCTGCGGCCGGTCGACCTCTTCCGTGGTCATCTTCTGTTCACCGCCTTGCGGCTGGCCATGAACGCCGCGATATTCCTCGCGGTCATGGCGGCATTCGGCGCCGTGCGCTCGGCTTGGGTGCTGGCCGCGGTGCCAGCCGCGATGCTCACCGGAATCGCGTTCGCCGCACCGATCGAGGCCTTCGCGATCACCTGCAATAAGGACACATCGTTCGCGATGCTCTTCCGGTTCGGGATGATCCCGCTGTTCTTGTTCTCCGGCACCTTCTTCCCGATCTCCCAGCTTCCGGCCGTGATCCGGCCGCTGGCGTACCTGACGCCGCTCTGGCATGGGGTCGCACTCTGCCGGTCGCTGAGCCTCGGCGCGGCCCAGCTTGGAGCGTCGGCCTGGCATGTCGGCTATCTGCTCGCAGTCACCGCCATCGGCATGTACGCGGGCAACCGCACGTACCCGCGGAGGCTCTATGCCTGATCAGCTGAGCCAGCCGCAGGACCTGGCGGGCAGCACGGTTGGTCGGCTGCGCGAGACGTCCGGCCGGGTCCAGGCCCTGCCGCTGCGGATTCTGCCGGTCACGATGCTGCGGACCCGGAGTCCCGGGCTCGGCGGTCGCGGCAGCGTCCACCTGATCGAACGCCATGCCCGGGTCTACCGGCATGCCTGGCTGGTGCTGATCTCGGGCTTCTTCGAGCCGCTGTTCTACCTGCTCTCGATCGGGGTCGGCCTGGCCGGCCTGGTCGGCGATGTCACCGGGCCAGGGGGCCAGCCGGTGGGCTTCACCAGCTTTGTCGCCCCGGCGCTGCTCGCCACGTCGGCGATGAACGGTGCGGTGCTCGACTCCACCTTCAACGTCTTCTTCCGGATGAAGTATGCGAAGCTCTACGACGCCGCGCTGGCTACGCCTATGCGGGCCGACGAGATCGCCCTGGGCGAGATCGGCTGGGCGCTGATCAGGGGCGGGCTCTACGCGCTGGCGTTCATGATCGTCATGCTGGCGCTGAGCCTCGTCCACTCGATCTGGGCGCTGGCCGCGGTGCCTGCCGCGCTGCTGATCGGCTTCGCTTTCGCCGGTGCCGGAATGGCGGCGACCACGTACATGCGGAGCTGGCAGCATTTCGAGTTCATTACCCTGGCGACGCTGCCGATGTTCCTTTTCTCCACTACGTTCTATCCGCTCGGCGTCTACCCGCGGTCGATCCAGATCGTGGTCGAGTGCACTCCGCTGTACCAGGGCGTCGTGCTGCTGCGCGGCCTCACGCTCGGCGCCGTCGGCCCCGGCCTGCTCTGGAACGTGGCTTACCTGGCCCTGATGGGTGCCGTCGGACTGGCCGTGGCTGGCCGGCGGATCGGCCGCCTGCTGCTGACCTAAGCGGCCACGCGAGATTGGTCTGCCTTCGCCACCGGGGTGGGCGCCGGGATCCTGCTCGACGCGACCGTGGTCAGGTCGCTGCTGGTGCCCGCGCTTGTGTCGCTTTTCGGCGAGTGGAACTGGTGGCTGCCGACCTGGGCCGCCAAATTGCTGCGCGTGGAGCCGTCCGAGCGCAGGGCGTGACCACCTCAGAGTCGGGCCAGCGCCTCCCGCAGCAGGTCGAGACCCACCGAACCGAGGGCCAGTGCCTGGCTGTGGAACTCTTTGAGATTGAAGTCGGCGCCCTTGCGCTGGCGCACCTCCTCCCTGGCCTGCAGCCAGATCCGCTCACCGAGCTTGTACGAGGGTGCCTGGCCTGGCCAGCCAAGGTAGCGGTTCAGCTCGAATCGCAGCATCTCCTGCGGCACCTGCACGCGGGAGCGCAGATACTGCCAGGCCAGGTCGGCATTCCAGATCTCGCCCGGGTGCCAGCCTGAGTCCGCCGGGATCGGCAGCTCCAGGTGCACCCCGAGATCGACCACCACGCGGGCCGCCCGGAGCAGCTGAGCGTCCAGCATGCCGAGCCGGTTACCCGGGTCGGTGAGATAACCGAGCTCGTCCATCAGCCGCTCCGCGTACAGCGCCCACCCTTCACCGTGGCCGGACACCCAGCACATCAGCCGCTGCCAGCGATTGAGCCGGTCCCGCAGGAACACAGCCTGCGCGGTTTGGAGATGGTGACCTGGCACCCCCTCGTGGTAGATCGTGGTGACTTCCTTCCAGGTCGGAAACACATCCTCGGCGTCCGGCAACGACCACCACATCTGCCCAGGCCGGCTCCAGTCCTCGCTCGGCCCGGTGTAGTAGATCCCGCCCGCGCTGGTCGGCGCGATCATGCACTGCAGCCGCAGGGCCGGCTCGGGAATGTCGAAATGGGTGCCGTTCAGTTCGGCGATGGTCTGGTCGGCGAACGCCTGCATCCAGTCCCGCAGATTCTCCGGACCGAAGATCTGCCTGGCCGGATCGGCGTCGAGCGCTGCCACCGCGTCGGCGACGTTGCCGCCTGGCACGATCTTCCCGGCGAGCCGCCGCATCTCCTCCTCGATCCGCATGACCTCGGACCAGCCCCAGGCATAAGCCTCTTCCAGATCGATCGTGGCGCCAAGGAACGCGCGCGAGGCGAGGGCATACCGCTCCCGGCCGGCCGCGTCGGGCTCCGGAGCAAGCGGCAGCAGTTCGGAGCTGAGGAAGGCACCGAGCTCGGCGGTGGCCGCACTGGCTGCCACCGCCGCGCGCTCAAGGTCGGCGCGCAGGGTTCCGGTCGCGTTAGTGCGCCCGACCAGCCCGGTGTAGAAGTCGCTGCCTGGCGCTGACCATTCAGCGCACTGCGCCGCGCAGGCCGCGACCTGGCGACGGGCAGCCACCTGGCCACTGGCCGCTGCCTCCCGGTAGGTCAGCGCCAGGCCCGCATAGGCCGCGGGCACCCCCGCCATCCGCGCGGCGAGATTGCGCAGCGCCTCCTCGCCGTCCAGCGGCATCAGGTCGAAGATCTCGCGGACTTGCTGCACCCAGCTGGCGATGACGTTCAGCTCACTGTTGGTGGCACCGGAGCTGTATAGCTCGCTGGACACGGTGAGCCGCTCCAGCATGGCGTCCTTGGCGACCTGCTCCCGCTCGCCGGCCGCAGTGGCCGCGTTGAGCGCGGCGATCGTGGCCTGGTCGAGGTCGTAATGCGCAGCGAAACCCGCTGGGCTGAGATCATTCATCCGGTGGTCGTATCCGGCGAGCCCGATGGCGGTGGCGCCGACCGGATCGATCTCAGCGAACTGCGCGACATGCCGGTCAGCGATGTCGTCGATAGTGCCCATGAAGGCACACGCTACCTATTGTCGTCGCTGCGGGCTATCGGCCGGCCGCGGCGGTATGCGTCAAAAGGGTCACGGCGGGGAGAAATAACGGCGCGGGTTGACTACCAGCATGGTTTCGAGCTGGTCGGCGCTGACGCCGCGCTCGGCCAGCGCGGGCAGCACCTGGTCGTGGAGATAGGTGTAGTTCCCGGTGGCCGACTCGGGCAGGTCATACCAGTCGATATGGCAGGTCGTGTCGTGTGAGAGCACCATGCTCGCCGCATAGCCGCGCTGGCACAACGCGGCCACGGTGTCCGCACGCTGGTCCAGGAACGGCGGGCCGAGCTCGCCGAATCTGTCCATGCCGAGCAGGCAGCCGGCCTCGGCGATCTGGCTCAGGTAGTCCAGGTCCGGGCTGTCGCCGCTGTGCCCGAGCACAACCCGGCTCAGATCGGCGCCCTCCTCGCGCAGCACCCGCAGCGCCACCAGCCCTGATCCGCCGCTCCTCGTCCCAGCCGGCCGGGTAGTTCCGCCGGATCTCCTCGCTGAGCACGAACACGTGCTCGTGCATGAGCGTCGTTCCCAGCGCACCGACATCAACTGGACCACGTACCGTCTCGACCGAGGGCATAGCCAGACCGTAGCGTTATCTCGTACTCGTCGGTAGGTACGCTTGTCCGGACTCGTCGGGAGGCGCAGATGGATTTCGGATACGACGCGAGGACCACCGAACTCAGGGACCAGCTGCTCGCTTTCATGGACTCCCACGTGTACCCGGCCGAGCGGGTCTTCGCCGACCAGGTGGCCGCTGCGGCGGCGGCTGGCCAGATCTGGCAGCGGCCGGCGGTGATCGACGAGCTGAAGGCGGAAGCGCGCGGCCGCGGGCTGTGGAACCTGTTCCTGACGGTGCGCGCCGCTGGCGCCGGCGATGATCAGGCTGGCCGGATCGCCGAGAAGTACGGCGCCGGGCTGACCAACCTGCAGTACGCGCCGCTGGCCGAGATCACCGGTCGCAGCGGGGCGATCGCTCCCGAGGCGCTGAACTGCGCGGCGCCGGACACCGGCAATATGGAACTGCTCGCTGAGTTCGGCAGCGCCGAGCAGATCGAGCGGTGGCTGCGGCCGCTGCTTGAGGGCGAGATCAGGTCGGCGTTCTGCATGACCGAGCCGGATGTCGCGTCGTCCGACGCCAGCAACATCCAGACGTCGATCGTGCGCGACGGCGGCGAGTACGTGATCAACGGCCGCAAGTGGTGGTCGTCAGGCGCGATGGACCCGCGCTGCAAGCTGCTGATCGTGATGGGCAAGACCGACCCGGATGGCGAGCGGCACCGGCAGCAGTCGATGATCTGTGTGCCGGCCGACACGCCAGGCGTCAACGTCAAGCGCAGCATGGCGGTGTTCGGCTTCACCGACTCGACCCATGGCGGGCACGCCGAGGTGGAGTTCTCGGGCGTCCGGGTACCGGTCGAGAACCTGATCGGCGGCGCCGGAGACGGCTTCGCGATCGCGCAGGCCAGGCTCGGGCCCGGCCGGATCCACCACTGCATGCGGCAGATCGGCTCGGCCGAGCGGGCGCTCGAGCTGATGTGCCGCCGGGCCACCGGCCGGGTCGCGTTCGGCAAGCCGCTCGCCGACCAGGGCGTGGTACAGGACTGGATCGCCGAGTCCCGGGTCAGGATCGAGCAGGCCAGGCTGCTGGTGCTGAAGACCGCGTGGCTGATGGACACCGTCGGCAACAAGGGCGCGCACACCGAGATCCAGGCCATCAAGATCGCCGTTCCGTCGATGGCCGAGTGGGTGATCGACAAGGCGATTCAGGTCCACGGCGGTGGCGGGATCAGCCAGGACTTCCCGCTCGCTGCGGCCTGGGCCGCGGCCAGGAGCCTGCGGTTCGCCGACGGGCCAGACGAGGTGCACAAGCGCTCGATGGCCCACCGGGAGCTGCGTAAGTACCGGACCTGACCGGCGGGCCGGGCGTCCTGGCGAGCTGCGGGGCGACCGGACTGCGCTGGCGTGGGCACTGGCTGGGGAAGCTTGCGTAACGCTAAATCTGAACAGTTTGTCGAAAGGACGATGCAGATGTCGGATCTCCCGCAGCGGGTAGCCATCGTGACCGGTGCCGCGCGCGGCATAGGCGCGGCGGTGGCCCGTCGCCTGGCCGCCGACGGGCTGGCGGTCGGGGTCATTGACCTGAAGGAAGGTGACTGCGGCGCGACCGTCGACGCGATCACCTCGGCCGGCGGCCGCGCGCTCGGCTTCGGCGCCGACGTGAGTAACTCGGCCCAGGTGGCCGCGGCGGTGCAGGCGATAGCGGCCGAGCTTGGCCCGCCTGCCGTCCTGGTCAACAACGCCGGCGTGATCCGCGACAACCTGCTGTTCAAGATGACCGAGGACGACTGGGACACGGTCCTCGGCGTGCACCTGCGCGGCTCGTTCCTGATGAGCCGGGCGTCGCAGAAGTACATGGTCGAGCAGAAGTTCGGCCGGATCATCAACCTGTCGTCAAGCTCGGCGCTCGGCAACCGGGGCCAGGCCAACTACTCGGCGGCGAAAGCCGGGCTGCAGGGGTTCACCAAGACCTTGGCGATCGAGCTCGGCCAGTTCGGCATCACCGCTAATGCGATCGCGCCCGGATTCATCGTCACCGACATGACGGCCGCCACGGCGGCCAGGGTCGGGATGGAGTTCGAGGCCTTCCAGCAGGCCGCTGCGTCCCAGATCCCGGTGCGCCGGGTCGGGCAGCCTGACGACATCGCCCACCTCGCCTCGTTCCTGGCCAGTGAGCAGGCGGGCTTCGTGTCCGGTCAGGTGATCTACGTGGCTGGGGGCCCGCTGTGCTGACCGAAGGCGCCAGCGGGGGCGGGAACGGAACCGGCGGCGCGGGCGGGACCGGCCGCGAGGTAACCGCCGAGGACCTGCGCAAGCAGGTGCGCGACTTCCTGGCCGCACACGACCCGGCGACAACTGACCGGCTTGAGTTCGTCCGGGCCAGGTTCGACGCCGGACTGGCCTGGGTGCACTACCCGGTCGGCCTGGGCGGCCAGGGCCTGCCGCGCACCTTGCAGAAGGTGGTCGACGCCGAGTTCGCAGCCGCGGACGCGCCGACCAACCGGCCTGAACGCAATGGCATCGGCCTCGGCATGGCGGCGCCGACCATCCTGGCCTACGGTTCCGACGAGCAGAAGCGGCGCTGGCTCCGGCCGCTGTGGACCGGCGAGGCGATCTGGTGCCAGCTGTTCAGTGAGCCCGGCGCCGGGTCCGACCTGGCCAACCTGGCCACCCGCGCGGTGCGCGACGGCGATGTGTGGATCGTCAACGGGCAGAAGGTGTGGACCTCATCGGCGCACGTGGCCAGCCGCGCGCTGCTCGTCACCAGGACCGACCCCGACGTGCCCAAGCACAGTGGCCTGACCTACTTCAGCATCGACATGCACGCGCCGGGAGTCGAGGTCAGGCCGCTGCGGCAGGCCACCGGCGAGGCCGAGTTCAACGAGGTGTTCCTGACCGATGTGGTGATTCCCGACGCCGACCGGATCGGTGCGGTCGGTCAGGGCTGGCAGGTCTCCACCGCCACGCTGATGAACGAGCGGGTGGCGCTCGGCGCCTTCGTGTTCCCGCGCGAGGGCGGCATGATCGGCCAGGCGGCCAGGCTCTGGCGGGAGCGGCCCGAACTGCGCACGCCCGGCCTGCACGACCGGCTGCTGCGGCTGTGGGCGCAGGCCGAGGTCTCCAGGCTGGCCGGCGAGCGGCTGCGCCAGCAGCTGGCCGTCGGCCAACCTGGCCCGGAGGGGTCGGGCGCCAAGCTGGTCTTTGCCTCGCTGAATCAGGAGATCGCCGACTTCGAGGTGGAGCTGATCGGCGCCGATGGCCTGCGTTACGGCGACTGGACGATGCGGCGTCCGGAGGGCGCTGACTTCTACGGGCGCGACGCCGGCTACCGCTACCTGCGGTCCAAAGGCAACTCGATCGAGGGCGGTACGTCGGAGATCCTGCGCAACATCATTGCCGAGCGGGTGCTCGGGCTGCCGCCGGAGATCCGGGTGGACAAGAACGTGCCATGGAAGGACCTGCCGAGGTGAGTCAGCCAACCCAGACCACGACCGCGGCGCCTGGTGCCGGGGCGCGCCTGCCCAACCTGACCTACACCGAGGCGGAGACCGAGCTGCGCGCCGCGGTCCGGGCGGTGCTGCAAGACCAGGCTGACTGGTCGGCCGTGCTGGCCAGGACCGAGTCAGGGGAGACCTACGACTCCCGGCTGTGGCGCACGCTCGCCGCCGAGGTCGGCTGCGCCGGACTGCTGGTGCCCGAGTCCTGCGGTGGCGCCGGAGCCTCCTACCGTGAGGCCGCGGTGGTGGCCGAGGAGCTCGGCCGGGCGGTCGCGCCCGTTCCTTACCTGGGCAGCGCCGTGCTGGCGACGGCGGCTCTGCTGTCGCTGCTTGACTCGGGGCCAGACGCGGAGCAAGTGCCCGAGCTGCTGGTCGGCCTTGCCGCCGGGACGACCACGGCGGCGCTGGCCGTGCCGTTCGCGACCATGCCGGGCAGCAGGGTCGAGCCGTCGGTCCGGGTCGGACCGCCGCAGGCCGGCGATGTGACCGGCGGCTACCGGCTGTCCGGGTCGGCGCCAGGCCTGGCCGATGCGCTGCCAGCCGATCTGCTGCTTGTTCCCGCCGACGGCGTTCCTTACGGGCTGTACGCGGTGCCGGCGGCTGCCGCCGGGGTGAGTCTGGCACCGGTGGTCTCGCTGGACATGACCAGGCAGCTAGCCGACCTGACCCTGGCCGACGTGCCAGCCACGCGGATCGCCGCCGGGGCCGATGCCGAGCGGGCCGTCGCCGTGGCGCTGCAGGCCGGCGCGGCGATGCTGGCCGCCGAGCAGATCGGGCTGGCCGAGCGAGCCTTGGAGATCACCCTGGCCTACGTCAAGCAGCGGCACCAGTTCGCCAGGCCGGTTGGCTCGTTCCAGGCGATCAAGCACCGGCTGGCCGACCTGTGGGTGGCCGTCACTCAGGCCCGGGCTGCCTCCAGGTACGCGGCAGCCTGCCTGGCGCAGGCCGATCCTGACACACCGGTCGCCGTCGCGCTGGCGAAGGCGGCCTGCTCGGACGCGGCGGTGAAGGCTGGCCAGGAGATGGTGCAGCTGCACGGCGGCATCGGATTTACCTGGGAGCACCCGGCACACCTGTACCTGAAGCGGGCGAAGAGCAGCTCGATCGGGCTCGGCACGGCCGACCGGCACCGCGGCACGCTAGCTGGGCTGGTCAACCTGCCGCCTGCGGTCCGGTGAAGCTGGCCGGAGCGGTCCGGTGAAGCGCCAGGGCCGAGCTCGGCGAGATCGACCTGTACTGCGCGAATGCCGGAATAGCCCGCCTCGGCGGAGCTGGGGCCAGCGAGGCGGACTGGGCCGACTCCTGGCAGGTCAACGTGATGGCACAGGTACGCGCCGCACGGTTGCTGCTCGGCCCGTGGCTGGAGCGCGGCAGCGGCCACCTGATCTGCACCGTGTCGGCCGGCGGGCTGCTGTCGGTGCCTGGTTCGGCGCCGTACTCGGTGACCAAGCACGGCGCGCTTGCGTTCGCCGAGTGGCTGGCCCTGACCCACCGGCATCGCGGGCTGACCGTGCAGGCGATCTGCCCGCAGGGGGTCAGGACCGGCATGTTCGACGGCAGCGATCCGATGTCCGAGAAGCTGCTCGCCGCCTCGGCGATCATGCCGGAGGCGGTGGCCGACGCGGTGATCGAGGCGATCGCCGACGAGCGGTTCCTGATCCTGCCGCATCCTGAGGTGGCGGAGATGTACGCCGGGCGGGCCGCCGAGCCGGACCGGTGGCTGACCGGCATGAACAAGCTGCAGCAGTACCTCGAGGACGACTCCGCCTGACCCGGCCGGGCCGACCGGCCCGCGCCGGCTGACCCTGCCGGGCCCGCCGGCCCGCGCCGCAGGTGATCACGCGGTTCTTTCAGGGCTATCGACCGAAAGAACCGCGTGATCACGGGTTCATGCCCGGTCAGCCGGACTGGATGGGGCAGCTTAGCCGCAGGTCGCGTGATGACCTGCCCACGGCCACGGTGAACAGTCCAGGCGGCCAAGCCCAGCCAGCCAGTTCGGAGTCCCAGCGCGCGAACGCCCTGGCCGGGATCCGCAGCCGCAGCTGCGCTGCGGCGCCAGGCGCCGCTGTGGCGATCCCGAACGCGGCGAGCACCCGCACCGGCCTGGTGTCATCGCCGGGCGGTCCGGCGAGGTAGGCCTGAACCACTTCGCGGCCCGGCCTGGCTCCGGTATTCCGCACGGTAGCCAGCAGGTCCAGATCACGGCCAGGCTGGTAATCCCCGGCGGTCACCTCAAGTGACTCGTAAGCCCAGGTGGTGTATCCCAGACCATGCCCGAACTCGAACAGTGGCTCGGTTCCGGCCGTGTCGTAGCCGCGGTAGCCGACCAGCAGGCCCTCGCTGTATTCCAGCCGTGCTCCGGTCGGCTCGGCGTGCAGCACCGGGCAGTCCGCCTCCGCCCTGGGCATGGTGACTGGCAGTCGGCCGCCGGGCTCGGCGTGTCCGAGCAGCACGTCGGCTAGCGCATCGCCCATGGCCTGCCCGGGCAACCAGGCCTGAATCACCGCAGCGACGTCGTCGATCCACGGCATCAGCACCGGCATGCCCGAGTTCACCACGACCACGGTGCTCGAGTTGGCTGCGGCCACCCGCCGGACCAGCTCGTCCTGGCGTCCGGGCAGCGCCAGCGTGGTCCGGTCGAAGCCCTCGCTCTCCGTCATCTCCGCCGAGCCGACCACCACCACGGCGGCGTCGGCTGTGCTGGCTGCCTGCGCCGCCTCGGCAAGAAGTGCCTCGTCAGCTTCGACCGGCACGATGCCGAAGCGAACCGACAGCGGTCCCTCCCCGTCCAGTGCCGGGCGGAACACGAGCCGGATGGTGGCCTGTGTCCCGGCCGCCAGGTCGACGGTCGTCCGGATCTGCCCAGGCCGGGTCATGGCCTCCACCGGGTCTTCAGGGACTACGGTCGGCTCATCCGCCAGGATCACGCCGTCGATGATGAGTGTCAGGTGACCGACGCCGGCCGCGCCGATCAGATGCGGCCCGGTGACGTCCGGGCGATAGCGGGCCAGCAGCACCACGCTGCCGCCATCTCCCCAGCCGACGCCGGGCGGAACTCCGTCCCACCAGGTCAGCGCCGTCGAGGTCCGGTGCTCGGCGCGGAGCAGCCCGCCATCGGCCGCGTGAAACTCGAGCCGCAGCCCGGACTGCCCGGTGACCGGGTCGCTGAGCGAGGTCGCCGGCGGCTCGGGCACGTTGACCCAGATCTGGCAGCCCGCCGACACGGTGACCTCGGTCCGGCCAGCGAGCCGCGCGGTAAGCGCCTGCGCTGGCGAGGACAGCGCGGCCGGCGCGACCATCGCGCTGCCGCCGCCCTGTATCGTCGGCCGGATGGCACCTGGGCCGACGACCGCGAGCCTGGTGATCTCCGGCAGCCGGAACGGCAGTACCTGGCCGGCGTTGCGCAGCAGCACGAAGGATGTCGCAGTGGCCCGGCGGAGCAGGCCGGGATCGACCAGCCGGACCGGTGCGGGCACGCCGGAATCAGCCGCGGAATCCGCCCCGGCGTCCTGATCAGGACCCGCGGCGCTCCCGAAGCTGCCGAGAGCCCCGACCCGGCGGGCAAGCCCGAGCAGGCGCATCACCTTGTCGTCAAGCACCTCCTGGGTCACCACGCCGTCGGTGACCGCGCGAGCCAGCTGCTCGCCCCACGGTCCGTCCGGCCCTGGCATCGCCAGGTCAAGCGTCGCCAAGGCGGTTGCCGTGGTGCTTCGCGCGGCGTGCCAGTCGGAGGTGACGACGCCGTCGAAGTCCCACTCGCCCTTGAGCACGTCCTTGAGCAGCGCGGCGTGCTCGGTCATCGGGACGCCGTTGACCTTGTTGTAAGCGGCCATCACCAGGGCCGCGCGGGCCTGGATCACGCAGGCTTCGAACGGGACCAGGTACACCTCGCGGAGTATGCTCTCGGCGATCCGGGCGTCGTAGGTCCTTCGTCCGGTCTCCGAGTCGTTGCCCACGTAGTGCTTGACGGTGGCGGCGACGCCGGCGTCCTGCACTCCGCGGACATAGCCGACCGCGATCTGAGCGGTCAGCACCGGATCTTCGGAGAAGCACTCGAACCCGCGGCCGCCTAGCGGCGTCCTGACCAGGTTGACTGTCGGCGCGAGCAGCACGTCGATTCCCTTGCTTCTCGCCTCCGCGCCGAGTGCGCTGGCCAGTTCGCGGACGAGCTCGATGTCCCAGGTAGCGCCGAGTGCCGACGGGCAGGGCAGGCTGGATGATGGCTGCCGCTCATCCAGAGTGACGCCGCGAGCCCCGGCCGGACCGTCCGATGTGATCATCGAGCGGAGGCCGAGGACCCTGGCACCTTGGGTGCGCCAGCTGTCCGCACCGGTCAGCAGCAGCACCTTCTCGGCGACCGAGAGCGCTGCCACCAGCGTGCGGTCAGCCGTCACCTCGGTATCGGATGGCCCGGCGTTCATCGCCGGCCTCGTGGTGGCCGGATTGTCTGGGCACCCGCCCGGCCGGGAGTCCGGCCGGGCGGGATTCGCTCCCGGAGTAGGCCTGTCATTTGCCTGGCCGGCTCAGCCGACCGGCTTGAGCTGCAGAATCGTGTACAGCAGGTAGGGCGAGTTGGGTACCGGGTTCATGTACTGATTGGCTGCGGTCGGCCAGCCGGTGTAGTGCTTCGTGCTGTACTCATACCAGGCGGCCCCGTAGAGCAGCGGGATCACCGGCGCCTGGGTGGAGACGATTCCCTCCAGGGTGTTGAGCGCGCTCTGCTGCGTCGCCGAGCTGTTGCTGCTCGCGAACTGAGCGAGGGCCGCCTCAACGGCGGCACTGTGGAACCGGCCGAAGTCGCCCGCCGCCGGCTTGCCGATCGGCGCGGTCTGGGTGCTGTCCAGCCAGTTCTGGAAGTAGTAATAGGGGTTGGGGCCCTGGTTGCTCCAGTGGATCATCGCGTCGAAGTTGCCGACCGGGTAGTCGGCGTACCACTTGGTTGCCAGCACGCCGTTGAATGAGACGTCGAAGCCCTCCGCATTCAGCTGGGTGGCGATGAGCTGGGCGTCGGTCGCGTAGTCGGTGTACGAGGACGGGTCCTCAATGGCGAACTTGATCGTCTTCCCGTTCTTCGTCCATTTGCCATTGACCTTCTTCCAGCCGTCTGACTGCAGGATCTGGGCGGCCTTGGTGGCGTCGGACGTCGGCTTGATGTCGTTGGCGTAGGACGCGTCGAGTAGCGCGGTGTCGATCGGCAGCAGGAGTCCGCTGGACGAGGTGGCCACCGGTTCGTAGCCGGTCTCGCCCTGGATCGAGAGCTGCTGCCGGTCGATGCCGGCGCTGATCGCCAGCCGGACCTTCGGGTCGTTGAGCGGCGCGCGGTCGACGTTCAGCCAGAGCGTCACCACGTTGTTGTCGGAGAACCAGGGCTGGCTTGCCGTCCAGGTGTGGAAGTCAGGGCTCTTGTTGAGGAAGTCCTGCTGGACGTTGACGACGTCGTTGCCGGCGTAGTCGATCTCGCCGCTCTCCAGGGCCGGGTTGGCCGTGGTGTTGCTGACGTAGTTGGGGAAGATGATCTCTGGGACCTTGACCTTGCTCTTCTGCCAGTAGCCCGGGTTCGCCGTGAGGGTGTACTTCTGGCCGGAGAACTGAGACACCACATAGGGACCGGTGCCGACCGGGTTCGGATCGGTGAAGGTCGCCGGGTTGCTCACGTTTGCCCAGATGTGCTGCGGCACGATGTACATGCCGCCGATCAGGAACAGGTTGGCGAACTCCGGCGCGCTGAAGGTCAGCACCGCAGTGCTCGCATTGGGCGCGGTCGCGCTGGTGGGTACCGGCGGCGCGGCGACCGGGGTCAGCGTCGGGTTGTTCTTGAGCAGGTTGAAGCTGAACGCGACGTCGCTGGCGGTGAGCGGCTTCCCGTCGCTGAACTTGACACCCTGCCTGATGGTGAGGGTGAGGGTCTTGCCGCCGTTGGACCAGCTGTAGTTGGTGGCTAGCCAGGGGATGGGCGGCTGGGTCGGCTGCATGATGTTGAACATCAACAGCGGCTCGTAGACCAGGGACGTCGAGTTGTTGGAGTTGCCGAGCGAGGTTGAGACGTACGGGTTGAACGATTTGGTGTAGGTCTGGCCGGTGTTGTCCACCACGACCAGGGGCTGGCCGTGGGACGACGACGACTTGGTTGCGGTTGAACTGCTGCAGGCCGCGAGCCCCATGCCGAGGACACTGACTACGACCAGGCTCTTCATGATCGGATGATTCATGCCTAAACTCCATTGTGCCCGGCCGGCTTTCGCCGGCCTGTCTTGTATGACCATGCGGGGTCTGTAAGAACTGGTGCAGCGCGAGGTCGGCCGGGCTCTGCTGGCTGCCGTCGCGCCCTTCGCTGGCTGACACGATTCCGGTGCGATCTGCTGCTAGGCCGCAGGCATCACGTCTCCTCTCCAGGCTCAGGTGCGGCACGCCCGGCCGCCGGGGTGCGATCGCCGGTGCGGTCGGTGCCGTTCTGGCGGCCAAGCGGCCCGCGCTGCACCGGATCCAGGTCGGGCGCGTGCAGCCAGCAGGCGCTGCTATGACCTGCGGCGACCTCGGTCATGGTCGGCGCGGATTCGGCGCAGACCCGCATCGCATGCGGGCATCGAGGGTGGAACCGGCAGCCGGTCGGCGGCGTCACCAGGTTCGGCGGTGCGCCTCGGCCACGAAGCGTCTGAGCCTGCGTCCGATCCGGATCGGGCGCCGCGCTGAGCAGCAGCTGGGTGTACGGATGGGATGGCTGGTCGGTCAGCGAACCGGCCGGTCCTGACTCAACGATCTGGCCCGCGTACATGACCGCGATCACATCGGCCAGGTATCTGGCCGAGGCGATGTCGTGGGTGACGTACAAGATGGCCAGGCCGTCGCGGACGCGAAGATCGGCCAGCAGGTTGAGAACGCCAAGCCGGATCGAGACGTCCAGCATGGAAACCGGCTCGTCGGCGAGCAGGATCCTCGGCTGTACCGCCAGCGCGCGAGCTATCGCTACCCGCTGGCGCTGGCCGCCGGACAGCTCATGCGGATACTTGCCGGTGAACTGGTCGGCGGGCGACAGCGCGACCCGCTCGAGCAGGCCGGCCACTGACTGGTCAAGCTCGCTGGCCGAGCCGGCCAGCCGGTGCACCTTCAGCGGTCTGGTCAGGTGGTAGCGCACGTCATGCACCGGGTTGAGCGAGGAGAACGGATCCTGCAGCACCAGCTGCACCTGCCTGGCATACCTCCGGCGGACCCTGGACCGCGCCGGAACGTCGTCACCGTCGAGCAGCAGCTGACCCGAGGTTGGCTTGATCAGCCTGGCCAGCAGCTTGGCGAGAGTCGACTTGCCTGAGCCGCTCTCGCCGACTATCGCCGTAACGCCGGCCGCTGGCAGGACCAGGCAGACATCGTCGACCGCGTGCACCACGGCACCGCGCGGAGCCAGCCGGGTCTTGCGCACCGGGAAGTGCTTGGTCAGCCCGCGGGCCTCGAGCAGCGGTATGCCGTCAGTGACGGTCGCGGCCACCGCCGGACCTGGGCCGGTCATGATCCGCTCCGCTGGCTCGGGATGATGCCGGCGGCCTGTTGGCCGACCCCAGGCGCCGGAGTGGCCTGTGTAGTGGCCTCGGGCGGCGTGGCGGCCTGGGTCGTGGCCCGCGTCGCGGTCGTCGCGGACGACTCTGGCTCGGGCAGCGCTAGCTCAGGCGGCGGCGTCGTGGCCGTCCCCTGCAGCCAGCACGCCACGGCGCGCCCGGTGGCATGCAGGCGGAGCAGCTGTGGGGTGTCCACGCGGCACTTGTCCATCGCATAAGGGCAGCGCGGATGAAACACGCATCCGGCGGGCAGTTGGCGCATGTCCGGCGGCGAGCCCCCGATGCCGGTCATCGGCTGGTGCGGCCCGTGCAGCGCCGGGAAGGATCTCAGCAGGCCGAGCGAGTATGGATGCCGCGGGGCTCGGTAGAGCTGCCTGGCTCCGGCTGTCTCGACGATCCGGCCCGCATACATCACGGCGATCGTGTCGGCGATCTCGATCAGCAGCGACAGATCATGGGTGATGAACAAGATCGCGAACCCGAGCCGGTCACGCAGGTCCATCAGCTCTTCGAGGATCTCCCGCTGGGTGACGACATCCAGGGCCGTGGTGGGCTCATCCATGATCACGATCTGCGGTTCGAGCGCGAGCGCCATCGCGATCATGACTCGCTGCCGCATCCCGCCGGACAGCTCATGCGGATAGTTCCCGAGCCGGTCCGCCGGGATCCCGACCAGCTCAAGAAGCTGGCCGGCCCGGGTCAGCCTGGCCGCCCGGTCCATCTCCGGCCGGTGCGCCCTGAGCACGTCGGTCAGCTGCGCGCCGACCGACAGTACCGGATTGAGCGCGTGCATCGCGCTCTGCAGCACGACCGCGATCCGATTCCAGCGCAGTGCGCGCAGCTGTTCTGGTCCGGCGTCGAGCAAGTCGATGGTGTGCCACGGGGCCGCGGCCGACGCCGGCAGGTCCTGGTCACCGGTCCCGGGGGTGTGGAAAAGGACCTGGCCGCCGGTGATCACGCCTGGCGCCCTGAGCAGCCGGGTGATCGCATAGGCCAGGGTCGACTTGCCGCTGCCACTCTCCCCGGCCAGGCCGAGCACCTCGCCCCGTCGCAGTACCAGGTCGGCCTCGACGACGGCGTGGATGGCGTCCTGGCCGAAGCCGTAGTCGACGCACAGGCCGGTGACCTCAAGCAGCGGTTGGTCGCGACTGGCCGGTCCGCTGACAGCGCTGGCAGCCCGCCCGGACGGGGCCGGCCGGCGATGGCTGTTCCTGGCCGTGGTCACGTCCGCCGGTCCGTTCCGGCCAGCGGGCCATGACCGATCTCGTCAGGCAGCTGGCCTGGCACCGCGGCGGCGATGCTCACCGGACCGCTGTTGCGCACTACCGGCGTCAGGCCGAGCTGGGATCGTCGCGGCAGGCCGGCCCGTTTCGCGGTCCGCCTGGACAGCCCGGCCGCGCGCAGCCGCGGGTTGATGAACTCGTCGATGCCGAAGTTGAGCAGGGCCAGTGAGGTGCCGAACAGGCCGACGGCCAGTCCAGGCGGCACGAACCACCACCATTCGATCCGTACCTGCTGAGCCGCCTGGGCGCTCTGCGCCCAGTAGAGCATCGTGCCCCAGCTCCAGTGCACCGGGCTGATCACGCCGAGGAAGGACAGCGCGGTGTAGGTGCCCACACCGTAGATCACGGTGAACAGGAACGAGGTGGCGACGATCGGCAGCAGGTTGGGCAGGATCTCGAACATCATGATCCGCCAGCCATGCTCGCCGATCGCCCTGGCGGATACCACGTAGTCCCGCTGCCGCATGGAGAGCGTCTGGGCTCGCATCACCCGGGCGCCGTATGCCCAGCCGGTGATGCTGATCACCAGGCCGATCAGCACATCGCTGGGGCTGGTCGACTTCGACAGGAAGCCGAAGATCACGATCAGCAGCGGCAGCGCCGGCATCACCAGGAAGATGTTGGCGAGCATGGAGAGCAGGTCGTCAAGCACCCCGCCGTAGTATCCGGCGGTCACCCCGAACAGGACAGCCAGGGTGGTGGCGATCAGGCCGGCCACGATCGCGACGAGTATCGTGCTGCGTCCGCCAGCGAGCAGCTGGGACAGCACATCTTGCTGGACTTGCGTCGTGCCGAGCAGGTGCGCGGCGGAGGGGGCCTGCGGCACGCCGCTGGTGGTAGACAGGCTGGTATTCGGGTTGTCGGGTGCGATCCACGGGCCGATCACCGCGAGGATGATGAAGCCGAGCCCGAATCCGAGGCCGATCCTGACCTTCAGCGACTTCGGCAGCTGCAGCACCCGGGCGCCGCGGCGCAGCCGGACGGTCGGCAGCGGCGGCGGCTGGCCATCGCCGGTGGCGGCCGGGTCGGTCCCGATCACGAGCGCCATCTGGGTCAGGCCTCCTGCCGGGTCCGGGGGTCAAGGAACGCGTACACGAAGTCCGCGATCAGATTCGCGGCGAGCACCGCGAACGTAATGATCAGGAAGATGCCTTGCAGCAGCGGGTAGTCCTCGCTGCCGATGGCCTGCAGCAGGATGTAGCCGATCCCTGGATAGGAGAAGACGATCTCGGTGAGCAGCGCTCCGGAGACGACGAAGCCGATCGCGAGGGAGAAGCCGGACACGCTCGGCAGGATCGCGTTACGCGCCGCGTAGCTGATCACCCGACGTTTCGGCAGCCCCTTGGCCTGCGCGATCAGGACGTAGTCCTCGTCCATCGTGGTCAGCATCATGTTCCGCATGCCGATGATCCAGCCAGCGATCGAGCCGGCCACGATGGTCAGCGCCGGCAGCACGGCGTGATCGAGCACGCTGGAGATGTAGCCCCAGCTGAGCCCCGGGTTCAGCGCGATCGTGTCGTAGCCGGAGTTCTGCGGGAACCAGCCGAGCTTGGTCGCGAAGAGCGCCACGGCCAGGATGGCGACGAAGAAATAAGGTGCCGCCTGGAAGAAGGTCATGGCCGGCAGCAGGTTGTCCAGCCAGCTGCCGCGCCGCCAGGCAGCGGCGATGCCGAGCAGCGTGCCGAGCACGAAGCTGATCACTGTCGCCATCCCGACCAGGCCGATGGTCCAGGGCAGGGCGGCGCGGATGACGCTGGCGACGGTTGCCGGGTAGGCGCTGAAGGAGATGCCGAGATTGCCGTGCAGCAGCTGATCCCAGTAGTGCACGTACTGTCCCCACAAGCTGGTATGGGTGTTGACGCCGTATTGCAGGTCGAGCGCGGCGATGGTCTGCGGGGTGACCGTGGACTGCATGTGGCCGATGGCCACCTCGGCGGGGTTGCCAGGCATCAGCCGCGGGATAAAGAAGTTCACGGTGATCGCGACGATCGCCGTCACGATGTAAAGCGCGAGCCGCCGAGCTATCAGTCGCATCGTCGCCCCTGTCTCAGGCCGGTCGCCACGCGGGCTGAGGTGTCTGCGACGTGCAGCCGCAGCTTTCGCGGCGGATCAGTCGGGTCGGCAACACAACGTCTCGATGCGCGGGCTCGCGGTTCCCGATCATGGAGCGCAACACCTCGAAGGCGGTGGCGCCGAGTTCCTGAATGGGCTGCCGAATGGTGGTTAGCTGCGGTCGCAGATGCCGCGCCACCGGGATGTCGTCGAAGCCGGTCACGGCGACCTCCGCCGGCACGTCGATCCCATGCTGGGCAAGTGCGTACATGACCCCGAGCGCCGTCTGGTCGTTGGCGCATACGATCACCCGGGGCAGCGGCACGCCGTCGGCCAGCAGCTGGCCGACCACCTTCGCCCCGCCAGCGGCGAAGTAGTTTCCCTGCCACTGTGGTCCCTCGATGAACCGGACTCCCGCGCTGGCCGCCTCCTCAGCCAGCGCCTGACGCCGCGCCATGTTGTCCGGGCTGTCGGCGAAGCCGGCCAGATAGGCCAGCGTGGTGTAGCCGTGGTCACCGATCAGGTGCCTGGCGAGCTCCCGCATCCCCGTACCGTTGTCGCTGCGCACGTTCGCCGTGGTCCGGGTGGCCAGGCCGGCCAGCGTGACGACGGGGACGTGCTGGGAGAGCTGGGCAAGGCGGCTGGGCTCGAGTACCTGGTCATGCAGAATCAGCCCGTCGCTCTTGCGGGCCAGCGTCATGATCCGGCGGCGCGAGTCATGATCGTCGGCGTCGGCGTCGACCGAGCTGATCAGCAGGTTGTAGCCGCGGCGCTGAGCCGCCACCTCGATGCCGCGGTTGATCACATCGGTGAACTGGAGGCTCTCGTCCTCTTCGGCGAACACGCCCTCGCTCGGATCGACCCAAGGCACCCGCCGAAACACCACGCCGACTATTTCCTTCATCCGCGCGCTCAATGCCCGCGCGGCTCCGTCTGGCACGAACCCGAGCTCGGCGACTGCCTGGAGTACCCGGTCCCTGGTCTCCTGACGCGGATTGCGGTGGCCGTTCAGCACCCGGGAGACGGATGCGATCGAGACACCCGCCGCCCGCGCCACGTCATAGATGGTGGGCGGCGAGTGGACGGTCGCAGGCAGGTCGGCCACGAAGCTCCTCAGGCGGCAGGGATCGGCCGCGTTCGAGATCGCTGGAAAGCGCTTACCAGAGGTAGCTGACCTGACCAGGGCCGATGTGCTTGCAGGGAAGTCCGGCTCTGCGGAAAGCGCTTACCGAGCGGTTGGGAGGAGCGTAAGTCCATCCGCGACCCACCTCAAGATGGCTGGTGCACACTGTTACCAGACCGTGATAATCGAATGAATCCGGCCTATCTCCGTCGCATCCACTCAAGCCACCCCGGCAGGCACGGGAGCCCTGCCGTACCGACTCGACGCCGTCGGCCTGACGTCGAGCGACTGGATCAGTCTGGCCCGGCTGAGCTGGGTTACTGCGTCAGCGCGGACGTCGCGATTACCGGTTCTGGCCCCATTCGGCCCACGCCGTCTGACCTGACCCTTATCTGTGAGGATCTGGGCCAGTCAATGGCATGGCGCCGGTTCGTCGCGAGCGCGGTGACCTTGCTTCGGGCTTGCTGATAGCCGCAGTTCGTGGGGTTGGCCGCCCAACCCCAGATGATGGCGCGGCGGGAAGCCTGGAATGCGGGCGTCCTGGCTGGGCCATGGGATCTCACCGCCCGTCGGGGTGGTTGGCGTGCTGTCCTCCCGCTGGCCGGGCGCCCAGCCTTATCTCGGTGCGCGGAGCGTCGTGGGCTGGCTCCGGCGACATGATGCGTGATCGGGTGTCCCGGTCTGGGGTGCGGCCGCTCGTTCTATGGAGGCTGGCCCGGGCGGTGGCCGGGCAGCAGGGTCATGGCAGGAGCTGGCCGCGGTTTCACCGGGGTGTCGGGCGCGTTGGCAAGGGGGTCAGCGGCGTGGCTGGGTCAGGCGGCGGGTGCCAGCGCGTCCTCGCCGAGTTCGCGCGGGGTGTGATAGCAGCGGCGGGCGAGCTTGCGGGCTACGGACAAGGTGGCCAGCCCGGCGTTGCGCCGGTCCCGGGCTGCTGTGCAGTAGCCGTGATCCGGGCTGGCGGGCTTGGCCGCGCACTTGGCTGCCTCGTACAGCGCCCAGCGCAGCAGCGGCGGTCCTTGCCGGGCCAGGTGCCCGGCCGGGCGCTTGCCGTCGGAGGAGCAGACGGTGATGTCCAGCCCGGTGTGCCGGATCACGTCGTCGGAGCTGGCGAACCGGCGCACGTCGCCGAGCCCGGCCCAGATCGCCACCGAGGTGACCGCGCCGACGCCGTACTGGGTGGCGCGCAGGGCGGCGGCCTGGCCGCCTCCGTCGACGGGATGCGGTTCGTCGTCCCCATCCCCACGATCTACGCCCGGCCGAACCGGAAGTTCTTCGGCCCCAAGCGGGGCATCACCTGGCTGAACATGATCAACGACCAGGCGGCCGGGCTCGGCGCGAAGGTAGTCTCCGGCACGCCCCGCGACTCACTGCACATGATTGACGTGCTGTATGCCCGCGACGGCGGTCAGCGCCCCGACATCGTCGTCACGGACACCGGATCGTATTCAGACCTTGTCTTCGGCCTGGTGCACTTGCTGGGCATGTCCTACCGGCCGCAGCTGGCCGACCTGCCCGACCAGCAGCTGTGGCGGATCAGGCCCGGCGCCGACTACGGGCCGCTGAACACGGCGGCCCGCGGGAAGATCGACCCGGGCAGGATACGCAGGCACTGGCCGGACATCCTGCGGGTGGCCGCCTCCATCCATACCGGCACCGTCCGCGCCTACGACGTGATCCGGATGCTGCAGCGCGACGGGCACCCCACCCCGCTCGGCGAGGCCATCGCCGGCTACGGGCGGATCTTCAAGAGCCTGCACGTCCTGACCTACGTCGATGACGAGGCCTACCGGCGCGGCATCAAGGGTCAGTCCAACCTGATCGAGGGCCGTCACGATCTGGCCCGGACCGTCTTCCACGGCCACAAGGGCGAGATCTACCAGCGCTACCATCTCGGGATGGAGGAACAGCTCGGCGCCCTGGGCCTCGTCCTGAACTGCATCGTGCTGTGGAACACCTTCTACATGAACGCCGCAGCCGGGCAGCTGCGGGCCGACGGCTACCCGATCCGGGACGAGGATCTCGCGCGGCTGTCCCCGTTCGTGCGTCACCACCTGGGCGTGCACGGCCGCTACTCGTTCGTGCTGCCCGACCTTGCCGGCGGCATCCGCCCGCTGCGCGACCCGGACGCCGACGACGACCGGGAGTTAGCCCCGTCCCCCATAAACGACCGTCTGCGATAGGCCCGCCGCGGCCACGCCGCGGCACAGCCTCCTGCCTGGCCGCGCCCGCTGCCTGCCCTAACGGAACCTCATCACTTTTTCGGCACCGCGCAACCAGCCGCTGTCGGCGGGTTTCGTTAGAGTGCTCGCCGTGGGAGACAAGATCGGATACGCGCGGGTCTCGACAGCGGATCAGGATCCGCTGCTGCAGCTGGATGCCCTGGCCGCCGAGGGCTGCCTGAAGGTCTACACCGACACCGCCACCGGCACCACCGCCGACCGGCCGGAGTGGGCCCGCTGCCTGGACGACCTGAGGCCCGGCGACACCCTCATCATCTGGAAGATTGACAGGCTCGGCCGGAACCTGCGCGACCTCATCGAGATCGTCACCACCCTGGAAGCCCGCGGCGTGGCCGTCAGGTCGCTGACCAACGGGATCGTCGACACCGCCACCGCGCACGGCAAGCTCATCTTCGGCATGTTCGCGCTACTCGCCGAGTACGAGGCGGCTCTCATCAAGGAGCGCACCATGGCCGGGCTGGCCGCGGCCCGCGCCCGCGGCCGCAAGCCGAAGATGACACCCGGGCAGGCCAGCCAGGCGCAGCGCATGTACGACGCGAAGACCTTCACCATGGCCGAGATCGCCGCATCCTTCGACGTCACCCCGATGACCATCTACCGGCACATCCGCGTCCGGCCCGCCGAGCATGCCGCCACCACCGGGAACCCGGCCCCGGCAGCATGACCCGGCCGTCACGGCCGGCGTCATTTCCTGGGCCAGGAGCAACTCAGCCCCTCGTCCCGGCTATGAGTAGGATTCCTGACCCTGTTCACCAGGCCAGAACGACTGGCGGCGGAACATCTCCGTCCTGGCTTGCTATCCCAGCGGCAGGATCAGGGCGTCGTAGTGCGGGGCGTCGGGGAATGGCCGCAGCTTGCGCGCGGGCCACTTTTGACGACACATCAAGATCATCCCGCGCGGTCTCCCATTTCCCCCGAAACGACGCGCCGCCTAATCGCGCACCAAGCCGTAAGTTACTGGTGTTGCGTCAGCCCCAGGCTGTCAGCGACCTCGGTCTTGCCCCGCGTACCAGTGCGTGAAGATCTCGCAGATATCGACCACGTCGAATGTCCTCCTCGCCATCGGACCCCCCGCCCCAAGGACGAGGGGAATGATCCTGCCTTCCCGACAGCCAGGCCCACCCGACACGCACGTCATGACCGCAGTCAATAACGTGATCGGGGTGGTCAATTACGTGATCGGGGTGGTCAATTACGTGATCGCAACCGTCCCCTCACCGCTCAATTTCGTGATCGCTGACAGCCGGGGAGCTGGCGCTGCGGCTGCCGGCCATGCCGGTCCGGCAGGCCCTGCAGGAGATCGGCACCGTCGTGGCCGTCAGGGTCGGCGAGCTCTGGCCAGGCATTTGACGGCAGGCCGGAAGAGGGGCCGACCTTGCGTGACCTGGCTATTTAGTGGTACTTACCCGTCTCCGATATGACCGCCACCACTGTTGACCATGTGACACGCGTCGTGCCATGATACCCGTAATAGTCCAGCGCGTCGACCATGACAGGGAGGCGCAATCGATGAGGCGCACCATGCGGACGGCGCTCACAGCAAGCTTTGCCGTAGCTGCTGTTCTATTTTCACCTGGTCCTCTAGCAATGGCGTCCTCCTACAACTGCGTCACTCCGCATTGCTATAGTATAGGGGCCCAGATCGGCTCATTCTCCGGGCTTGAGGGTCAGTGGGACGATAGGGTTATTAATATGCCTAATTCCGAGGTCAATACCGAGTTCGGGGCATCTGAACAATGAGATGTGGCTGCTCATGTCGGATGGCCAATGGGTTGAGGAGGGCCTGTCCGAGCAATGCACGACGGGGCCACCGTCCGCACCCGGTCAGACGTGCTCAGGTAATGGTGGTTACGACGCCTACCTACAATTCTGGGGAGACTCAGATACGTCCGGTAAAGCTTACTTCCATCTCATCGATACGTTGTCAGCTGACGGCCTGAATCACGTATATGAGTTCTGGGACGGAAGCAATTGCGCAAATAACAAATATACCGTCTACCTTGACTATAACGTCGTAGGCACTAGTACCGACCAGATTACCTGTACGGGGGCTTGGCTGAACGCTGGCCTTGAACTGTTCTCCCCTCCGGGGATAAACTCGGCGGAGTTCACGGGAGGTAATTGGTTCCACAATTACATCGAGGTGTACGATAATTCGGCCGGCTCATGGCAGTATGCTACGTTCGATACGACCACGTACCATAATCCTCCTTGCGGGAAGGGCGTTAACTGTGCGATGGATCCCTGCGGAACTGCGGGAGTCTGTCTCAACTGGCAGCGGTCGTCCAATTATGAGTGGTCGGATAATAAACCGCAATAGCGTCCTTCGGATGTATCCAGTTCATATCGCGATGGAAGGACCGGCATGGGTGAGTTCGCTGCAAGGAAGACCTCTGGGCGGGACAGGGCCTGGCTGAGGCCGGTTCAGGCGCTCATCAGCGCCACCGCCATGGCTGGCGTCATAGCCGGAATCGTGGTTCTCGGCCAGGCGACTTCGGTCGGAGCTGGGAGGGCGAACAGGCAGCGTGGTGCGACGGAATTGCGCCGTAACGCCGCGCATGCGATCGATCCGGCCATGGTGGCATGCGAGCGCCGTAAGAGCGTCTGCAACCCTGCTGCGCTGAATAGGTTGCCACTGATACGACCAGTTCCTGCAGGCGCGGCGCTTCTAAGCAGGACGCAAGTCCTGTCACGCTTCCACCACCCAGGTACGATGGTCGTTGTGGCTCGGACGACCTATGGAGCAATACATCGGAAGAACCCGGCCCTTGCAGCCAGCGCGGTGGTGTATCCAGGCCGTATTGTCTGGATAGTCACGGAGTATTTCCCGAGACCCGTGACTGTCGATGGAGGTAACGGTCCTGTCGGGGCGCCCTCTACCGTCACGATCACCGCTGAGTCGTTCGTGGTCGACGCGGCTACGGGCGATGTGACGGATTACTGCCTGGGATGTGCGGTTGTGCCCAAGCCGCGCAGCTCTCAGCCGTGAGGGCTGGGACAGGCCAGTTGCTGACTGCGACATTGTCGCCGCAATGATCACCTGGCGGCCGAGGGAAATGACGATCGCTGCGCGCTTTGTCATGACCACTCTCACATTACTTCTGTGCGCCTGCACTTCGCCGGGTTCTCGCATCAGCCATCCTGAGCGAACGATTCCGCCTGGTCTGGGAGTTGTTACCGGTGTCACTTCACCGTGCGGGCCGGTATCGGGCGTGACGCGACCGGTTACTGTCCTTGCGATGCAGGACGGCAGGACCATCGCCAGTATGGTGGCTCATTACATGCCAAACGGTGATCGCTATCAGTTCGAACTCCGGCCAGGTACCTACACCATCAGTGCACCGCTATCCCGTCATCCAGTTATAGTCGTGCACGTACGTGCCGGTCGGATAGTGACCGCCAATCTCCCTGCGCTTTGCAGCTGAGTGCCGTCGATGGCCGACCGCGGGCGCGCCCGGGGCACCCGGCGCAGGTCGAGCAGCGCGACCACCGTGATGATGGTGGTTTCTCCCCATGAGGGATGGCGGCCGCAATCCGGGCACCTGAACGTAACGCTGGTGACCATCTCGCCGCCAATGCCATCAGCGAACTCTCCGCTTCCCCCGTACTCGAAGGCAGGACCGCCAAGAAGAACGCACGTCTCCGAGGCCCCGACGTTCGCGATCATCAGCTTTTGCCTGAAATCGCGAGTGATTTCCAGGTCCGGCCGGCCGACATGCCGGCATATCACGTTCATGCGCCGGGGTTCATGCCGTATCGCCCACCACACCTCGGCAACGCGGCTTCCGCCGCTGTAATCCGGGCCGGTCTGCGCGGGTCTTCCGAAGAACGCGGCGACCTCCTCCTCCAGCGATAGCGCCTCGGCGTCAACGTGCCCGCTCATTCCTGCTCCTTCGGCTCGATCTGTACCGACTCGGCGTGGAAGCACGAGCCGCCCTACCAGCCCGCCGGCCTGCCCTTCGGCGCCGGATGAACGCGGACCGCGCGGCGATCACCGCGCGCTGCCTGTCCAAGTCCAGCCCATTCCAGATCGCCTCGGGACTCGGACAACGACATGGCGTGCCCTCCACGATGCTACGGCGGTCGCCACGGCGGACTGCTCACGTTTGCGCTCGTCGCGTCGAGATCTAGCTCGACCCTGCGCAACACGTGGGGGCCGCAGCGACGCTCAACACCGCAAGTGGCTGTACACAGACTGGTGCCGGTGTCGCACGGTCAGGAGCGGGGAGTCACAGCTTCGCCCCGGGCTCCTGACTCGCGGTGTTGCCTTGCCCTTGCCCTTGACCTTGATCTTCGCCCTTGACCTTCGCCCTTGACGTTGATCTTGACTTTGACCTTGATCTTGACTTTGGTTTTCGTCTGGTCGCCTGCCCGCCCTGGCTGTGCTGGCGGAGCGGAGGCAGCGCTCACAGCCGCATTTGGGCAGGCAGGCGACCAGACGGCGCCCCGCCAGGGGCGCACAGGTCCGGCATGCGGTCGGCTCGCCGCTGTGCGGCTGTTGTGCGGGGCGTGTGTGACGTTGCCGGGTTCACTTCGTTCCGCGGTGCGTGGCGATCTGGGCTTGGCGGGCGCTGGTCTAGGTGGTGTAGGCGGATTTCGTGGTGCCAGGCTCGGTTGCCAGGGCGTGGAGGGCGTGCCGGTACTCGGCGAGAACAATGATCAGGTCGCGCTTGCTGTGCGGTAGCTCGCCGGTCCTGGCGAGCAGTTCGCGGGCTAGAGCAGCGTCGTAATGCGGGTGCTCTGCCTGGTCGGGATTTCGGGTTCTGAGCCGAGAGAGCCGTGATCTCGTCCGGGCCGTGACGGCGATCACGCGCCGGGGCTGGTCATGGGCCATTCCTGTGGTTCCTTTCCTGTTATTGGGAGCTGATGCGTCGTTCTGGCGCATTCCAGCAGCTCGTCTCCTTCTTGCTGCATGGTCCAGCCCATGTGGTCCATCCGGTACAGCAGCTCTGTGCCGGCGAGGGCTGGCGTGGCGCGCAGGAACTTCTCGATGGCGTCGGCCGTGCCTTCGTAGTCGTCGCTGGCGTGCGCGCCGTCGTTGCCGTGGTAGCTCCAGATCCAGCGCCGCGTGCCGGAGTTGGCGGGCTTGATGGGCATGGGGTCGCTATCTCGTCCGATGCGCACGGCCAGGTGGCCCTGGTTGAGCAGGGTGGTGATGCCGCGCCGGTCGAGTGCCGCCGCGAGCTGGAGTGCGTGGTTCACGCCTGCCATGGGTGGGCGTGGGCGTTGTCGCTGAGTGTTCTGGCGGGGCGCAAGACGCGGATGATGATCGCGGCGGCGGTGACGGCAGTGTCGGCGATCGGCTCATTCCACGGCCACCAGTACCTCCATGAGCCGTCAGCGTCGGGCCGGGCGATGATGTACTCCGACAGCGCTGCCGCTCCGGGCTCGGGGTTGCGGGCGTGCAGCCTGGGAAGCCGGCCGTGCGGGGTGTGCAGGCGGGTTGGCCAGCCGAGGGCGGCTAGTTCAGTGGCGAGGGCATCGAGCCGGGCGATAATGTCGGCTGGCGCGGCCGACGGGCCGGGCGCGTTCAATTAGGGTTCCTCCGGACGGGATGTCGCTGGCCTGCTCCCTGCTTCGACCGGCGCTCATCGTGATGATCGAGATCGCGAGCTTCGTACTTCAAAGTGTTGGCCGATGACGCCAGGTACGCCATGACGAGCTGCGCATGCGCCGCATGCTTCCGGCGTATGCGCAGAGCCGCGTAGCGCGATGTGCGCGGTTAGACTGCCTGATGACGGGTTGCATGTCGCGCATCTGGAGCGGAAGCAGCGGGCCTGATTCCATGAGTGCCAATATCGTTCGTTACTGCCATTGCGGTATGCGATTGGCGGGCGACCATGCTGGTGCACGGTGTGGCGTCTGTGAGCGGCGGGCCATCGAGCAGCGCGTCGGCCCGCCGGCAGTCCCGGCTGGTTTCTGGGACACGGCGGCGTTCAGTGACGCGTTTGATGCTCAGCACATGGGGCGCGTGGCCAGGGCCTATCGCCGTCACCCGTTCAATGTGGCTGTCTATGGCCGCGATGGCATTCCGCAGGGATTACTCGGTGAATGGCTCGGGCTCACGCAGGCGCAGATCAGTCGCATCGAGAACGGGCCGCCGATCCGGAATCTTGACACGCTGGCTCATTGGGCCGGCGTTTTGGGTATCCCTCCGGATCGTCTGTGGTTCAAGATGCGCGGCGGGCAGTCCCGGTCCGACGGGGCTGCCCCCGTGCCCGCCTGCCCGACTGATGTGCCGCTGGTGCCGATGCCGCCCGCCTCGCCGTTCCGGCTGGTGGTCATCGGCGACGGCGCGCTTTGCGATGCCGCGGTGATGCAAGCGTTCCGCTCGGCCGACCTTCAAGCCGGTGGCGGGCACCTGTACGCGAGCGTGGTCAAGTATCTGCAGGACGAGGTGGCACCCCGGCTGTTCGGCTGCGAAGATGCGGCAGACAGCCGTGCTGTCTTCACCGCGGCCGCCGCCTTGACCGAGATGGCCGGCTGGATGGCGCGCGAGGCAGGCCGCGATGCCGTGGCTGGGCAGCATTTTAGCAGGTCACTCGCGCTTGCCCAGCTCAGCGGCGATCGGCAGCTCCATGCCCATGTGCTCGGCAGCATGAGCCACCTGGCTAGTCACCTTGGGCAGCCTGACGAGGCCATCGATCTGGCCCGGCAAGGACAAACCATGCTGCGGACAGGACCAGCCAACGGACAGATCACAGCACGACTGTTCGCGCTGGAGGCACGCGGATATGCAGGGCAAGCCAGCAAGAAAGCCGAGTGCGTCGGAACGCTGCTCCAAGCCGAGCGAACGCTACAGGACCGCGGTGCTGATCAGGCATCGCCGTGGGTCAGCCACTTCGACCAGGCCTCGCTTGCCAGCGAGGCCACTTGGTGCATGCTCCAGCTCGGCGACCTCGCCGAAGCACGCCGCCAGGCCGAGGCCATCGTCACGATCCGCCCCAGCCATCGGACCAGGAGCCGGGCCTTCGGCCAGCTCGCGCTGGCCACCGTCCTAGTCGCGCAGGGCAAACCCGACGAAGCGTGCGGCATCGGCTACGACGTTCTCGCCGCCACGCAGTCGCTATGCTCGTACCCGGTCATCAGACAGCTCCTCGAACTGCGTCAGGTGCTGGCACAGCACCGCAATAGCGCCACTGTGGCCGGCTTTCTGGCATGCCTGCAAGACGCGGTCACCGAACGGCTGCGGCTCTATCCGTGGCTCATCAAAGACGGGCGCACTCACGACCGCGGCCGGGAGGGGACGTGAACGCACACGGCGCGCTATACGAGCGTGACCCTGAAGCGTGGAACGCCCACCTCGCAGAAGGCAATGTCAGGCAGGCCCGCAAGCGGGTGAGCGCTGACGTGATTCTCCGCGATCCGCTGGGGCGCATCCTGCTCGTTGACCCGAGGTACAAGCCGGACTGGGATTTGCCGGGCGGCATGGCCGAAGCCAACGAGCCACCCGCCGAAACAGCGCGCCGTGAACTGCGAGAAGAACTCGGACTCGACGTCGAAGTCGGTGACCTGCTCTGTGTCGACTGGGTCTCGCCGCACGGGCCGTGGGATGACCTCATAGCGCTCATCTTCGATGGCGGCGTCCTTGACGAGGACGCCATCGCAGGCCTGCGACTCATGGACGATGAACTAGGCGCGTATCAGTTCTGCAACCAGGAGCAGGTCAAGGAAAGCTTGCGGCCCTATGTATGGGGGCGGGTCAGCGCAGCGATGGAAGCGCTGGCTACTCGGCAGCCGCGCTACCTGCAGGATGGTCAGTGATGCTGGTCATCTGGTCACTACCCCGGCAGGCCGTACTTGTCTGATCTGGCCGCTACCGTGGCGCCATGTCATCAGCACTTGTGCAAACACTCATCGGCGGCGGGTTAGACGTAACTTTGTAGGTCCAGACCTGCTGGCAAGCAGGTTCACACGAGAACGTTGCGGCCAATTCGATCTGGTATCGCAGGCGGCAGACCCCCGAATGCCCAATCTCCGAGGTGCCAGCTCGCCTCCTGTCATACAGCGGCCCGGCTGATTGCTCTAACCAGGTGACGGAGTCAACCGACCTGGAGTTGCAGGCCTATGCACACAGCAGAAGAACCGGTGGCAGCAATAGCAGCTGCCAACGAGTTCGAGACCTTCGTTCCTGAGGTGGAGCCTCGGCTGCGGCGCGCCCTGGCGACGTTCGGCTTCGAGGACGGGCGGGGAGCAATGCTTGAAACCTGTGGATCCGCCGGGAAGGGCAGGGATGTGAAGGAGGGTGTACCTTCCCGGTGACCGAGTCGTAGAGGTCTCAAGCAATGGCCGGCGCTGGAACGCCTGGCCGGGAAGGTACACCCATGCTCACAGTAGTGCCCGACGTGGCCGGCGCGCTGCCGGCCGGGGAGCCGTCGTCGCTGATCGACCAGATCGTGCGGGACGGCGCCCGGCAGATGCTGGCCGCGGCGCTGCAGGCCGAGGTCGCCGCCTACATCGACCAGTTCGGCGGGGTTCGTGACGAGGACGGCCGGCGCCTGGTGGTGCGCAACGGCACCGCGGAGCCGCGCACCGTGGTGACCAGCGCCCGGGCGGTGCAGGTGACCGCGCCCCGGGTGAACGACAGGCGCGCCGACCCGGAAACGGGCGAGCGGATGCGGTTCTCCTCGGCGATCCTGCCGCCGTGGGCGCGCAAGACCCCGCAAGTCTCCGAGGTGCTGCCGCTGCTGTACCTGCACGGGCTGTCGTCGGGCGACTTCGTGCCCGCGCTCGGCCAGTTCCTCGGCAGCAGCGCCGGGCTGTCGTCATCCACGGTCACGAAGCTGACCGAGACGTGGACGGCCGAGGCCGCGGCGTTCATGACCCGCGACCTGTCCGGCGCGGACTACGTGTACCTGTGGGTGGACGGCATCCACCTGGGCATCCGGCTGGGCGAGGGCAAGCTGTGCCTGCTGGTGATGATCGGCGTGCGCGCCGACGGCCGCAAGGAGCTCATCGCCCTCGCCGGCGGCTACCGGGAGTCCGCCGGGTCGTGGGCGGACCTGCTGCGCGACTGCGCCCGCCGCGGGATGCGCGCCCCGGTGCTGGCGGCCGGGGACGGGGCGCTGGGGTTCTGGACGGCGGTGCGGGAGGTGTTCCCGCAGGCCAGGACACAGCGCTGCTGGTTCCACAAGATCGCGAACGTGCTCGGCGCGCTGCCGAAGTCCGCGCACCCTGGCGCGAAGAAGGCCCTGGCCGAGATCTGGAACGCCGAGGACAAGGACCACGCCCGCGCCGCCGTGAAGGCCTTCGCCGCCGCCTACGGCGCCAAGTTCCCCAGGGCGGTCGCCAAGATCACCGAGGACGAGGAGGAGCTGCTGGCGTTCTGCGACTACCCGGCCGAGCACTGGGTCCACCTGCGCACCACCAATCGAATCTACTTTTGCCACGGTCAGGCTGCGGACCAAGGTCACCAAGGGCCACGGGTCGAAGGCGGCCGCCCTGGCGATGGCGTTCAAGCTGATCGAGTCCGCGCAGCGGCGGTGGCGGATGGTGAACGCCCCCCACCTGGTCGCGCTCGTCCGCGCCGGATCGACCTTCGCCAACGGCAAGCTCGTCGAGCGACCCGACGACCAGTCACCACCTGCAGGTGACCCGTCACCGGATGTCGCCGGGCACGAGGTCGCCGAAGCCGCCTAAAAGATCTTGATCCACAGGTATTGACAATTACTCCGGGCGGGACGCGGCGGCCGAGGCGCTCGCCTATGCCTGGGAGCACTGGGACAGGCTGCGTGCTGTTGCCAACCAGCCCGGCTACTTGTATCGAGTCGGCAGGACAGCGGCCTTGCGACGTCAGCGCACGCCTGTGCTGCACGACTCGCAAGGCTGGGCCGAGCACCGCTTTGAACCAGGGCTGCCCGGCGCCCTCGCGAGCTTGTCCGAGCGTCAGCGCATCGCCGTGGTGCTTGTGCACGGCTACGGCTACACGTTTCGCGAAGTCGCCGAGATCACCGGCATCACGAGGTCGTCGGTCCAGATTCACGCCGCGCGCGGGCTCGCCAGGCTGCGCGCCAATCTCGGTATACAGATAGGGAGTGAAGCATGAGCACGAAGAATCACGACGAGATCGCCGGCCTGATCGAGGAACGGGCGCCGACGATCACGATGATCGAGCTCGCTGACCGCCGGGCGCAGAGCCTGGCCGGGAACGTGGTGCCACTTCGGGCATCCGGGCGCAGGCCTCCGATCAGGGTCGCTGCCGTGCTCGGAGCTGCGGCGGTGGTGGCGGCGGTCGTGGTGGCTGGAGCGTTCCAGCTCAGCGGCGGTCAGGTCAGGCCGCAGGCGGTCGGTTCCGGCCCGCAGCACCGCGTCGGCAGGCATCAACCCGTCGAGGTCAAGCTCACTGCCGCCCGGGTGCATCAGATCGCGCGGGCGTCCGGCGTCGCCCTGGCTACGCAAGGCCATGTCATCGTGCACAACACCGATGTGCTCGGACCGTACCCAGATGGCGCTGGCACGATGGACATCACTTTTTCACACCAGAACTTCAATATCGTCTACAGCCAGCCGGGCACCACGACGTCCATCGAACGGGTCGTCGGCGGGCGGATCTTCCTCTTCGGCTACCCGCCTCCCGGACAGCCGCTGCAGTGGTACATGTCGACGACTCAGACCAGCGGGGGACAGGCCGTGCCCGACCCCCGCTCGCTACTTGCCGCGCTGCAGCCCACCGCCGGCTTTGTGGACCTCGGCCCGGGGTGATCGACGGAGTTCAGGTCGATCACCTGCGCGCGACGGATCTCACTGGGCTGGACCCGGAAGTGCTGTCACTCGGCGGCTCCGACGACCTGCCGCTGAGCGGGCTAGATGTCTGGGTGGACAGCAGCGGGGTTATCAGGCTGATGGAACTGCACTGCCAGGGCATATCTCAGCCGAACGGCCTGACCGAGGTCAATACCATCACGATCAAGTTCCTTGACATCGGCAAGCCGGAGACGATCACCGCGCCGGCGCATTACGGCCTTGAGGCCACGTACGGATAGCGTTCTCCCGCGCACGCCGGCGGCCCTTGACGCGGCAGTACCGCGATGAGGGCCGCCGGCTGACTCGGGCGCAGCTGTCCGCCGGGGTGAGCAAACGTGCTCGCCGAGACCGGTGGTCACGGGGACTGGGTCCGGGCCGGCTGGTATCCGGGTGGGGACGGTCCGTCCCGGTGCCGGTGACCGGGGTGGCACCGCCAGGCGGCCGGTGCGGCGGTCATCGAGCAAGACCAGGGATGCGGCGATCTCGACTCCGTCGAGTCACAAGAGCACCGCGCGGGCGTGCCAGCCGACGTGGCCGTGCGGCTGCGAGCTGACGCATGTGGCTGCGGCTGACCGCGCTGGCGATCCCGGCCAGCCCGCTAGCCGTCGTGTCGGCCGTGCGGCTGATCCACCGGTCTATCGGGGCGATCTGAGGTGCCGCGAGGCCGCTGCCGACGCGTCAGGATAGTTCAGTTCGCGGCCTCAATGGCCCCGTGACCTGCGCAGGCGTACCCGGAGCGGGGCACCATAGATCAGCGCATTCTGGTTCGTATCATGATAGGTCCGGTCCGGTGGGTGCTTGCTGGTGCGAATCGAGCTGGTACCGCGAGCCGGGACCGCGCGACCCGCGGATCAGAACCGGCGACCCCGGCAGCGATGCCGCTGGCGGGTGCGGTGCGGGAACCGCTTCGTCTGCTTCTAGTCCTATCCCGGTCACCGAATCGGCAAGGCTAACCCTACGGTGACATCACCGTTCCCGCTGCGAAGGCATGCCTCAGCCAGGTGACGACCTGGCCGCCCAGCACGCTCCGGTGTCCGTACCTGACGGTTTAGCCACCCTCGGCCGAGATCGCAGCGAAGTCCGCCTGGATGAAGAGGGCTCGCCTGGCGTGGCGAGTGCACTGGTGATGATTGTCCGTTACGGGTCTCCAGCGGACACCCGGCAGAATGATCACTGATACGTCGGCGAGCACCCCGGCAAGCGCCTGGAATCTCTGCATGCCCGGTGTGTCCGCCCATGAGGACTGTGCCGGTTGTCCGGCAGCCCCAGGCTCGCACGGTACTTCCGGGGTGGCCGAGGCCGGTCCTCTGCCGGGCGCGGCCCTGGCTGCCGGGTCGTTACGGCGTGATCGCGATGGCCGCGGGGCCTTTCCCGGTCTTGATCGGCTTGAGCGGGTGCCGGGCACGCGCAGTAGAGGCCATCGAGACCCACATCACAGGATTGCAAGCCGACGGTGAACCGGTCCAGGAAGAGGTCGGCGAAGCGCACCTGCTGTCGGTAACGGTCGCAGCCTGAATAGGGCAGCGCCAGCTGTCCTGCTCTTCCTGCGGCAAGGCGAACTGAGGCATCGGGCCGTCGTGGGTTGCCCGACGCGGTGCCAGGCCGGGTCATTTCGCAGCCTTGACGGCCCGTGACCTGCGCAGACGTACGGGAGCGGGTCGCTTTCGATGAGGATGGGCCGGTTCGCATGACGGTGCGTTCGGCCCACTCGAAATTGTTACTCTGACCTCGTGTTTCTTGATGACGTCGCTCATCATGATCCTTTCTTGGTTGCAGTTGAGCAGGAGCTGGTGCTGGTCGATGACTTGGTGCCTGCGCCTCACCCACTGCCATGTCTTGACGCTCGCGGCACGCAAGCGCGAGATCCACCGTGCCGACACCCGTACCTGGGGTACGGTCTGCACGAGCCCGGCGTCCACGGCACACACCCATGTGGCTCCCTGGCTGGGTGTATCTCACCCGACAGTGTCGGTTGCGGCCGCCTGCGGGCGACCGGGGGGCCGGGACCGGCGACCCCCGCGCGACCGCGGCGGCGGTGCAGCTGCGCAAGCTTTGTGGTCATGACGGCATGCTGCCTGGCTGACGCAGGGTCAAGGTCAGGCTGCTCGACCGGGCCGGGCTGGTGGCCAGGCCGTCGCCAGGACCCGGCTCG
>Ga0208565_1000066_pt1 | contig 87721 bp, 72 predicted proteins | sample Sb_taG_7_FD_187706 | JGI IMG/M metagenome (GOLD analysis project Ga0208565, IMG submission 187706) | Peat soil microbial communities from Weissenstadt, Germany - Sb_50d_2_FS metaG (SPAdes) (version 2) | ecosystem: Environmental > Terrestrial > Soil > Wetlands > Peat | place: Germany... | reverse complement strand
AAGATTACTACGAAGCAGCTGGTCAGCACATAAGTCAGGCACTCACTTAAGTATTGTGGCGGACGGTGAGGACCGACCCGCCTCGACGGTTGCTCTCCTGCTCGCGGCCATGAGGAGGGTCAGCCACCCGGCAGGTTGGCTGCTAGCTGTTCATACATCGGTGCCAGCCGCCGCAGCAGCCGTGCCGCTGTGACGCGGTCGTCGGTGACGATCGGGTGCTGCAGGGCGCCAACAAGCCGTGCCTGCTCGTCAGCGATGTCGGCGGCCTCGTTCTCGGCGATGAGCGCGAGGCAGGCGGCCGCGTCGGCCAGGCGGCGGGCGCCGACGCGGATCGCGAAGTAGCCAAGGTGGTCGTGCTGCCAGGGTTCCAGGCCAATTTCGACTAGTTCGGCGAGGCGTTCGAGTGCTGCCGCGCCGCCGAGTGAGCCGGGGGGCGCCGGCACGTCCACGTTCCCGGTGAGCCAGCGCGCCGCCGCCGGCAGGCTCTGGCGCACTGCGGTGGCTGCGTCGACGTCGCGGATCCGCTGAAAGTCGGCTCGGGCCGTGAACGGCTCGGTGGCGTAGCCGATCGAGTCGGCCCGCCAGGCGGCGATGAAGTCGTCTATCGGCAGGGTCGCGTACGGATGACCGTGGGGATCGTGGAAGCGCACCATATCTTCCTCGACACCGGTGACCACCATGTAGTGGTCGGACCCGATGGCGGTCCCGGAGCCTGGGTGGTGGAGAAGCAGCCCGAATTCGACCGGGCCGACCAGCAAGGGGCGGCTCGCCCTTGCCTCGCGTAGCCGCGCTGCGGCGTCGCTGTCCGACCCGGCCGCACTACGCCGGCAGGTCCACCCCAGCAGGGCGATCGCGGCGTCGAGCCCGATACCAGGATCCCACCCGAGCGGGTCGAAGAACGGCGTGATGCCGCCGATGAGCTCAGCGCCGAACGGGGACCCCGTCAATACCTCGATCACCGCTGGCTCGGGAGCCGCGGAACCGAGCATCATGGCCAGGCTGTTGGCGTAGCAGTACGGCCCGGAGCCGATATAGCGCACCGTCATGCCGGACATCGTGTGCTGAACCTGCCGCAAATTTCAACGTTCCGATCCCGCTGGCTGAGCAGTACGCCGTGCACGGCTGATGGGTCGGCGCTTGGCCGTCTGATCTGGCTGGCGTTTCAGGGCAGTGGTGACGATGACTACAGTGCGCCCGGCGACGCCGATGCGGACGCCGCGGGGGCGCTGGCGGGCAGGTGAGGGCCGGTTGTCTGGCAGGCCAGCCTGGCGGCCGAGCTGGACTCCGCGGTCCTGTCCGCGGTCATCGTTGTCCTGGATGACGCGCATGAGGGCCTGCCGCTGCTGGCCTTCGCGATGCCCGGTCGAGGTCGTGTCAGCGACTAGCTAACACGATCAGCTGGCATCGCTCGGAACAACTTCTTCTGGCCGCTCGCGTTCGCCCAGTTCGTCGCTTTCGACCGGCTGCGCGCCTTTCCTGGCCCGGGCGCTTTCGCCCGGCCGGTCGCCTTCATCCCGCTGCTTGCCCTCGCCCGGCGGCTCGTCTGCTCGCGGCTGCTGGTCTTCGCCCCTTCCTCGCAGAGCGGCGATGGACGTCAATTCCTTTATGCCGATCGCGGCGGCGATGCAAAAGGCCGGAACGCTGGAGACCAGGTAGCGAGCATCAAAGTCGACGGTGGCGGCGGGGGTGACGATCAACGTGACACCGGTCAGCCAGGGCAGCAGTGCCTGCCCACCGAAGCGCCGCCAGGCGACGGCCATGCCCAGCAGGCCAGCCAGGACGATGACTCCGAGGACTGGTCCCGGGAGCTTGATGGCGTTCTGGTAGCCCCGGATCAGATAGACGTACGGCAGTACGACCCGGGTACTGGGGTCGCGGTGCTCGTAGCTGTAGTCGCTGTGGACCGGAGAAGAGGGGTCGACGTGGGCATAGGACGCCACGGACTGCGGTGTGTGCAGTGGGAACGAATACCAGTATTGGGACTGGCCGGTGCCTAGCAGGTCGCGGTGCGGCGTGAAGCTTTCGATGGTGGAGTGCCAAACGGCCCGCAGGTAGTCGGTCGGCTGCGCTTCAATCGCACGCAGAGCGAAGCCGGTGGCAAGGCGATCGACGGTGACGCCGAACTCCGGGTACGGTCCGTGATGAAGCGGAGAGCCCGGCTGCCAGAGGTAATAACCAGGATGCTGGCGCTGGCTCACCGGTGTGGACAGGCACAGCCAGCGCTCATCGGCTGGCGGCTTGATCACCGCGCAGTCTGCGAATGGGGCGACCCTGCTGTACAGGTACGCGCCAGTACTTGTGGTGATCTGGAGTGAACCGTGTGCTCTCTCGAACCACCGCGCATAGGCCAGCACTGGGACAGCAAGGATAATGACCATGGAGAGGAGGCCTGCGACGATCTTCCCTGCGGCTAGCCGCCTGCTGATGCCCGCGAATGTGCTACGGCTGGCCAGGCGGGCACCCAGGTAGACGATGAACGGTATCGCCAGCAGCGTGCCTTGTGACCGAACCAGCACTGCGGCAGCCAGGAGCAGGCCTACCAGGGCGCAGGTCCACACGCGCGGTAGCGGCGTCCACAGCATGAGCACGATGGCGATCGTGACCAGGAAGGTGAAAGGCGTGTCGCTGAGCAGGAAATGCTCGATCTGAATCGCGTAAATCGACAACAGCGGCGGGACGGCTGCCAAGGTCGCCGCCCAAGCCGGGAACCTGCATCGCTTTCGCAGCAGCACGTAGACCGCTGTTCCGGTGGCCAGTCCCATCGCGTGCTGTACGCCAGCCACGAGTGTCAGGCTGTGAAACGGTCTGAGCAGCCGCAGCAACGCTGGGTAGCCGACCGGCTGGATCTCATAAGGAGCTAGGTGTGATGCCAATGCGACGTAGCGCAGGCTGTCTGATGTCCAGAGGGCCGGCCGATACCCGAGCATCGCGACGACCCGCACGATAATGGCGAGCAGCAGTACCGAGCAGAATGCCGCATGAGCGCGCGGAACGCCCACTAAGGTGGCGGGCCAGCTTCGTCGCTGCGGCTCTTCTTGCGGACTGCGTTCGGCCTCGGCCTGGAGTCCACGACGGGCGCGGATGCGCCCGATGCCGCCTGGCCGACGCGCAGCATTGTCCGACACAACCACCATCCGAGAGGATCCTGGGGCATACCCGCCCTGGCTGCCACGACTATCTCACACGCCAGATGCTGACTAGGCCATCTCCGGCCACGCAGGCGAGCAGTTCACGGAGTGCCGAAATCGCTTCCACCCACGACAGATCGCAGTTGCAGCACCGTGGCAATCTGTGGGCAGTTATCCGGCCGTCTTGTTCGATGCCACCTCTCCCAGATCCGATGCCACCTCACCCAGCCGCCGCCGCAGATAGCGTTGCTCCGCGTCGGTGGGCGCTAGGTCGAGCGCCTTGCGATAGGCGTCCGCGGCTTCGGTGCGACGTCCCGCCCGTCGCAGCAGGCCCGCTCGGGTCGCTGCCAGCAGGTGGTAGCCGTCCAGCGCGTCCGACAGTTCGTCGACGAGCAGCAGTCCCGCCTCGGGGCTGTCGGTCATTCCGATCGCCACGGCTTGGTTCAGCGCCACGACCGGGCTGGGCGTGAGGCGCGCGAGTTGCTCATACAACAAGGCGATCTGTCGCCAGTCGGTCTCGGTGGCGGTGGGCGCGCTGGCATGGCACGCCGCGACGGCCGCCTGGATCTGGAAGGGTCCGGGCCGCCCGCGCCGCAGCGCCCTTTCGACTAGTTCGAGGCCCTCGGCGATCTGGGCTGAGTTCCAGCGGGAACGGTCCTGCTCGTCCAGCGGCGTGAAGTCACCGGCGTCGTCCAGCCGCGCGGCGCGCCGTGAGTCCTGCAGCAGCATCAGGGCGAGCAAGCCATGGGCCTCCGGCTCATCGGGCATGAGCGAGGTGAGCACGCGGGCAAGGCGGATCGACTCGTCCAGCAGGCGCGGGCGGATTAGGTCGGCGCCGCCGCTGGCCCAGTACCCCTCATTGAAAAGCAGGTAGAGGACGTGCAGGACTGACGGCAGGCGCTCGGGCAGGAGATGGTCGGGCGGCACGCGGAACGGGATGCCGGCATAGCGGATCTTCTGCTTGGCGCGGAATAGGCGCTGACCCATCGCGTGCTCGCTGACCAGGAAGGCGCGCGCGATCTCGGCGGTGGACAACCCCGCAAGAGTGCGGAGGGTGAGCGCGACCTGGGCATCGGTAGCGAGCGCTGGATGCGCGCAGGCGAACATCAGCTCCAGACGGTCGTCCGGGATGGCACTCTCCGGCATCGGGCTGGGCATGCGTCGTGCCTCCTCCGCCAGCAGCCGTAGCTTTTCCGCCTCCACTGACGCACGCCGGATCCGATCAAGGGCGCGACGACGAGCGGTGGTAGTGAGCCATGCGAGCGGCGCGTCGGGGATACCGTCGATCGGCCACCGCACCAGCGCCTGGGCGAAAGCGTCCTGGGCACACTCTTCGGCCAGGTCCCAGTCGCCGGTGAGCCGGATCAACGTCGCCGTGATCCGGCCCCAGCCCTCGGCGAAGACAGTCGCCACGACAGCTGCGATCGGTTCATCGCGGCCGGTCATACCCGCCCGTCACGCCTCGTAGCAGGCACGGATGTCGATCATCCCGAACCGGGCCATGGGATGCTTTGAGGCGACCTCGATGGCCTCGTCGAGGTCCTCGCAGTCGATGACGTCAAAGCCGCCCATCTGCTCCTTCGTCTCGGCATACGGGCCGTCGGTGATCAGGACCTCGCCGCCGCGGACCCGCACCGTGGTGGCCTCGCTGGCAGGCCGCACCGGGCTCCCCAGCACGCGGATGCCGCGCCGGTCCATCTCCTCGCCCCACGCGTCGGCTAGGGCAGGGGCATCCTCGCGTCCAGGTTCGAGCTTGGCGCGCTCGGCATCGGCCAGGCCATCTGTGCAGACCAGCATCAGGTACTTCATGATCTTCTCCATTCGCTCGCGTCGTCTTTCGCTGACATGACGAACGGTGGCGCGCTTCTACTACGCGGTCTCGAGAAATTTCCGCGACCTCATCGTGGATCGACGATCAGACGTGATCCAGCAAGCGTTCGCTCCAGCCAGGCCCATTTAACCCCTTGCCGAGCCGGATTCGGCGAACGGGCCCGGTGGCCGGAAACCTCGATCCGGCGACGGTAGATCAGGCTGCGGGCGCCGGCGGGTGGTAGTAGATCCCGAGCCGGAGCAGCCAGACGTGCAGGACCAGGCGACCAGCACGCAGCTCCCCGGTGCGCAGGAGGGTCGGATGGTAGGCGGCCAGCTCGCGCAGTGCTGTGGGGAACGAGGCCGCAGAGCTGTCGAACAGCAGCAGCTCGGCCGGCCGTCTGGTCTTCAGCTTCCATCGGTCCTTCGCGATGAGGTTCGGCGGGGGGCTGGGAAGTGCGTCGTACCAGTCGTGGTATATCCCGCCGTACTCGGTGTAGGGACCGGTGGTGAGCAGCGGCCACCAGGTGAGGAGCTGCTCGCCTCGGTAGGCGGCCGGGCCGACGAACAGCGGCAGGGCGGTGGCGATCCGGTAGCTATCGATGTAGGTCGCCGCGCTGCCGCCGAGCGCGGCAGAGTAGGCCGGGTACGGGGTGGAGATGGCGGTATCGGGCAGCGGCAGGTGACGCGGCACGGGCGCCACGGTGAGTACCAGAACCGCGCCGACCAGCGCGGTGAGGGCCAGGCCGGTCGCCGTCGCCGCGGCCAGCGGGTGCCTGAGTCTGGCGCAGCCACGCGCAGCGGCCGCCGCGACGATTACGGCTGCGGCCAGGAAGGCCCCGATGTGCACCCAGCCGAACGGCGGCACGTGCGGGTCGGCTTCGTAGCACAGCGGGACGGCGAGCAGCACCGCGGCGGGCAGCCACCGGGCGACCGAATGGTCCGACAGCGGTCGAGCCAGCTCCGCGATGGTGATCGCGAACATCAGGCAAACCCCTGCCCACAGCGTGGAGGAGAAGTAGTGCATCTCCAGGGTCTGCACGCTGCCGAAGAACTGCAGCCCACCGAAGACCACCAGCTGCGCCGCCGCGACCACCCCGACCAGCAGCACCGGCGTCGGCACCGCGCGGCCGCGGCGGGTGACCGCTACCGCGAACGCGCCGAGCACGGCAGGTGGCACCAGCAGGTAGGCCACGTACGGCGCCCACCCCCAGTTCGCCGAATGCCACAGCCCGGCCTGCGAGGGCTTGGACAGGAAGCGGTAGGCCTGCCAGGTAAGGCCGATGAAGTTCGCCTGGCCGATGACCACGACTGAGGCCAGGACCAGCAGTCCGGTGACCGCCACTGCGACGCCAGCCAGCAGGGCCAGGTCGCCGCGCAACCCGGCCCGGTCCCGGACCAGCCGCACGCCCAGATAGGCGGCCAGCGTCGCCGCCACCAGCGGCACAGCGACTCCGTGCGACCACACCGCCAGCGTGAGCAGCACCCCGGCAGCGGCCAGCCAGCCGCGGCGCCACCGCGGTCGGCATGGCATCGCGAGGCATGCTAAAGCCGCGGCGGCGTAGGAGACGACCGCGGAATCCGGGTAGTCCGTCCCCCACGCGGTCACGATCACCGGCGAGGAGAGGACCGCCAGGATTCCGACGACACCGGCGGGGATGCCGTAGAGGCGGCGCAGCAGCAGGTAGACGGGCACAATCGCGACCAGCGCGAGCAGGTACCGCAGGACGAAAAACCCAGGCACGGCGCCGAAGGCTAGATAAGCCAGCCGGGCCGGCACCAGGAACCCGACCCGGGCACTCTCGCGAAACCGGGCATCGGCGACATAGGCCGTCGCGAAGCGGGTGAATATCGCGTGCGGGTCGACAATGTATGTGGTGTGCATGGCCGGGTCAGGCAGGTCGCTCGGTGCCATCAACCGGAGCCGGAGCACGGCCGCGACGACCGCGGGGGATAGGCCAACCCCGAGCGCCTCGAGCCGGCCCGCCCACGCGGGTCGGGCCCGCGTCCGCTGGCGGGCTGCGTCGGCTCCGCGCGGTCCGACGTCAACGGGCTCAGCACGGTCGGAGACGGTAGCCATGGTCCAACTATTGCACCGTGCCAGGACCATCGGAGCCTGACCGGGTAGACCCACCGTCCGTGGGTCATCGCCGCCGAATACATGTCGAAAGGGACACGGCCCTTGATTCAGCCACCTGCGCATGGCCGGATAGTGATTCTCAATGGTTCGCCACGTCATGACCATGCTGCTGAAATCGCGGTAGCGGGCGGCGGCGGGCCCGACCTTTTACAAGCCGTTGGGGAACGTGATCGTATCCGGGGCGACCAGCGGGGTGCCGACCTCAAGCTGGATCTGAGCGTGTGCGTTGAGCGGGATGTCACGCGGGTTCCCCTGGTACACCTGGCCGTTGTACAAAGCGACCACATGGCCGGTTGCCGAGCCAACCGTGTCCGGTCCGAGCGGCAGGCCCCATTCGTCGAAGAAGTCGCCCAGCGTGTAGGTGCGCTGGATCGGGGACTCGATGTGGATGATGCCATCGGCCGCGTGAGTGTGCAGCCAGTAGAAGCAGGTGCCGGAGGCGATGAACGGGCCCTGGGCTGTGTTCTGGGCCTGGGCTCCCGGGATCCCGATCGCGGCTGGGACCTGGCGGGGCGATCCGTTCACGAAAATGGTCAGGTGGGCGTGGATGTGGAAGATGGTCTGCTCGCTGGTCTGGCAGCTGATTCCGTCGACCGTCTTGCCGGTGGCGGCCGCGGCAGTGCCGGCCAGCGGCACCGCGGCCGGAATCGGAACGCCCTCGGGCCCGAGCGGACCGGGGGACGGCGCTGGCTGGAGCGTGCCGAGCGTGCTCAGCGCGGCGAGCTTGAGCCCCGGCGTTCCTCCCGCCGAAAGACGACGTGAGGTACCTCCGCCGCCGACCGCCAGGATGATGGCCACCGCGGCGATGATCGCTATCGCCACGGCACCGAGCCCGACGATCCAGTTACGGCGCCGCAGGCGCTTGGCCTCCAGCTCGCGCATCTGGGCGACCTTCGCCTGGGCGGCGCTCTGCCTGTTCCTGTTCGCCTTGGACACCAGCAGCTATCCCCTCTAGCGGATCCGCCGACGCGAATAAGGCTATCGGCCGGAGCGCACACCCCAGCCCTGGCGTCAGGTCGAGGGGCTCCCCGGTAGGTACGTATCCCAGGAGCCATCGGTTCATCAGTCGTTACGGCCTGGCCCGGCCGGGATCGCTGGTTACGCCCGGTAGGACGGCGGGGCATCCTGCGGGGCGCTGGCCCACGATGTGGGCTTGCGGGTCAGCGTCCAGTCCATCGTCGCGCCGTGGGCCAGGGTGCCGAACGGCACGTCGAGCTTGTCGTATGCCGTGCCGTTGATGGTCAGCGAGCTGACGTAGAAGGTGGTCGGCGAGGCTCCATGAGCGCTGATCGTGATCGTCTTGCCGCTGGGCAGGTTGATCACCACGTCCGGGAAGCCCGGGCTGGCGAACACGACGTTGTCGCTGCCTGGATTCTCCGGATACATGCCGAGCATCTCCCAGATGAACTGCGAACTCTCGGCGCCGAGGTCGTCGTTATTGAGCAGTCCGTCCGGCCCGGGCCGGCACAGGTCATCGCGGATGGTGCTGACCACTTCCTGGGTGGTAGCCGGGGAGTGCGCGTAGTCGGCAGCGAACTGCTCGCCGAGATCGAACTCATTGGCCAGGTGGGCGTAGACCCCCTGGCCGTCTGGCTGCGAGAAGTACCGTCTCAGCTCGGGTACGACCTTGGCGTCACCGCCGAGTCGCGAGAAAAGCCCGGCGTAGTTATTCGGCACGTCCCAGAGGTACTCATACGCGTCCCCCTCGACGTAGTGCCTCGTGGTCGTCGCCCTGATGCTGGTCAGGAACCTGCCGTTCTTCAGCCGGGGGGTTAGCAACTGGTCCTTCCGGTCGAAGATGTTTATCCAGTTATTGGCGCGCTTTTCCAGCATGGCCGCATCGGCGGTATCGCCGAGAGCCGCGGCGAACCTGGACAGGGCGAAGTCCGCGGTGTCGTACTCAAGCAGGGATGATACGTAGCCGTGCGGCCGGCAGCAGCCGTACGAGGCGTCCTCAGGCAGGTAGCCGTACCTCGCCTCAAGCGCTTCGCCTGGCCGGACGCGATTGACGGTCGTGGCCTGACGCATCATGTCGGCCAGCGCCTGGGCGGTGTTGAAGTTCGTGGCCCCGAAGGCGTAGTAATCCGAGATGAGCGCGTCGCCTGGGTCACCGACCATGGCGTAGCTGTCCAGGCTCAGGTACCCCCACTGCGGCAGAATGCGGTTCTCCGCGTAGTAGTTGAGCAGTGACTGCGCCATGTCACTTGCCGCGGTCGGGTCCAGGATCGCCTGAAGCTGCGCCAGCGAATGATAGGTGTCCCAGTTCGAGAACATGCCGTACTGGTTGGCCTGGCCAGCGCTCAGCGTGTGCACCTTCTGATCCGAGCCAAGGAACTGCCCGTTGACGTCGCTGGTGACGTTCGGCTGCAGGAAGTCCTTGTACAGCAGGCTGTAGAACTCCTGGGTCTGGGCGAAACTCCCGCCGGAGACCTCGATGGAACTGAGCAGGCTGTTCCAGGCGCTCTGCGCGGTCCCCTGGACGAGGTCAAAGTTCCATCCGGGGATCTCCTTTTCCCAATTCAGCCTGGCGTTGGCTGTACTGACGTAGGAGATCGCCACCTTGGCTCTGAGCACCGCGGTACGCGTCGTGTTGAACCTGAGAAAGACCGAGTTCGGGTCGGTCTGACGGGGCTCGGTAATGATCCGAGCTGAGCTGAACGGGTGGTCGAAGACAATGTCGAAGTACAGCGTGTAGTCCTGCGGGCCGTAACTATCGGGTTCGTTGCAGAAGTGCCCGGTGACGACCGAGCCGGCGACCTCGGTGTTGCCGATGACCCGGACACCGGACCCGGCGTCGTATCGCTCGCTGTCCCGCAGCTTGATCAGGATGTCCGCCGCTGTGGTCCGCGGGAACGTGAACTTGCCGAAGGCGGCGTGCGGGGTCGCAGTGAACTGGGAGGTGATCGTGTGCGGCAGGCTGTTCTTCGCGGCGTAGAAGCCCGCCTGGGCGACCTCGCCTGCGTTGGTGAACGACGTGGTGACCGCGCTGGGATTGCCCGCTGGCAGGTTGCCGGTCATCGGCAGGATCGGAACGTCGCCGGCGGACTGGCACCCGGGTCCGGACAGATGGGTCAGGCTGTAGCCGGTCAGTTGCTTGTCGCCGTAGGTGTAGCCGCCGCCGTCGCTGCGGTCCGGCATGGTGTCCGGGCTCCACTGAATCATTCCGAACGGCGCATTGGCGCCTGGATAGGTGTTGCCGCCGCCGCTGGTCCAGGTGCGCGTGTCCACCATTGTCGCCGGGGACCTGACCGGCTGCGTGACCGTAGCGTGGTCGCGGGCCCCGGCGGGCAGCAAGGCCGGCCGGAGTGGTGCCGGACAGGAGACCAGCTGGCCGCTCGGATTCTTGGAGCAGATCCCTGGTGGGGCCGCCATGGTCACGGCCCGGCGGGCAGCCGCGGCGCTGCCTGTCGCATGAGCCGGCCGGGCGGCCGACCAGCCGCCCGCCACCGCGGCTGCCGCTGCCACTGCCGTCGCGGCCCGCATCACTACCGATGGTCGTGAATCTCGCCCTGACACCGGCCCGACACTACGCGCGGGCACCAGCGAGCGAAAGAACTTTGGGCCAACCTCACTCTGCTGGCCGTGCCGATCGCTGCGCGGCGCGGACCGTGAGGTCATCGAACTGGATCCTCGACCAGCCGGACGTGATCCCGGCGATGCCGGACCGGTAGGCCCGGTCGGTGATCCTGGCGACGACGTGACCGTCGACGCTCGCGACGATGCTTGGGCCATCGAGGCTGAGCGCGACGCGGTGCCAGAGGCTGGCCCGGAAGCCGCGGACGCGCCCGGCGGCCAGCGCGACCAGGCCGGTGACGTCGGAGTTGCGGTACAGGTGCCAGCGCCCGCTGCCGCTGAGCGCGAACGCATATCCGTCGAACAGGTTGGCGTTGGCGCCGCCCCGCTGGTGGCTGAAGCGGCCGATCAGCCCGGCGCTGCCGGTGGCGTTCCCGAGCAGCACCCGGGCCGCGACGGTGTAATTGGCCCAGCGGGCCGAGCCGACCACGGCGTAAGGGAACGGGCGGCCGTGCCCGGGCCTGCCCCACCAGACCGGCGTCCTGATGGCCATCTGCTGGATGCAGCGGCCAGCTTCGCCAGCCTGGCAGGGCGCGTAGACAAAGGCGCCGTCCTGAGCGCCGAGACCCCACGCCTCGTTGCTTGGGTCGGGCCTGGCCAGGTACGGCAGTCCCATGGCAGCGGGCGCCGGGCTCGGCCAGCGGGCATGCGACTGACCCGACGTCGAGGTGAACGTCACGACGAACCCTGGCTCGATGGTGTAGCTGAACGCACCTCCCGACGGGCGGACGGCCTGGCGCTGCACGAACCACTGGGCCGGATCGGCCGACCGCAGGTTGGTGGCCCAGACCCGGACGACGCCGCTGCGCAGGCCTGCGGTCAGCCGCACCGAGATGGTCAGCGGGCGGACCCGCTGGCCCGCGTAGTGGCCGGTATTCTCGGCGACCAGACTCCAGTCGGACAGATCGGGTGCCAGGTACGCGTTGTAGGTCCCCGAGTCGCCGAGCGGCCCGCTGGCTCCGGTCACGTGCCGCCAGCCCGGCTGGACGAACTGCGTGGTCTGGGCGATGGCCCAGGTCATCAGGTTAACGCGGTAGTAGCCGCTCTCCGGCTGGTCGGCCGTGATCAGCCCCCGATTCTGCAGCGGCAGGCCAGGCGCCATGGAGTCGACCAGCGGCCACTCCAGATAGCCAGTCACGCCGGCCTGGATGTAGCCATTGTTGATGGTCCGCACCATGTCGGCGGCACCGGTGTTGGCGTCCATCGCGCCGACTTCGCTCTCCCACAGCGGCAGGCCGAGCCGGCGCGCTGCGGCCGTCGAGAAACAGTGGTAGCCGGTTGTCGGCCCGCCGCAGGTGTCGTGCACCCCGATGACGCTGATCGCGGCCAGGAAGGCCGGATCGCTGGCTGCCGCGCTGGCCACCTGCCAGGCCGCGGCCGGGTCGTATCGCCGGCCGAAGGGGCCATCATCGGCGGCCACGATCTGCACCGAGCCGAAGCCGTTTGCGTTCAGTGCCCGGCGGAGTGCGGTGTACCAGGGGACCCAGTAGCCGGTCTCGTTCCAGCCGCCGAGGTAGCTGATCGTCAGGCCGTGCGATCTGGCGCAGTTCAGCCAGTCGATCAGGTAGCCGATGTCCGCCTGGGTCCACAGCCTGCCCCCGGCTCCGACCCAGCCGGGCGCGGCCCACTGCAGCCCGTAGAGCTTGATCCCCGGATTTCGGGCCACCGCCTGGGCGGCCAGCCACCACTCGTACCCCGAGCTGCAGTCGATCTGCCCCCGGCTGTGCTCCACCGACGGCTCGGCGCCGTCGGTGGAGTTCGCGTCCCCGCCGATCTCCAGCTTCAGCAGGTCGAGATCGGCGCCGCCGGGCCCGAACAGGTAGTCCAGGATCTGACCTCGCTCGGCGGCTCGGTAGTCGATCAGCAGCCGGGAGTTGCCGCCGCCGCCGCTGATCGCGCCGATCCCCTGGAAGACCGGGCCCGCGCGGTTCCCGTCGATGACGATCCGGATCCGCGGGCCGGTCACAGCGTCGGAGGTCGGGCCGGTCGGCGTGCTGGTGAGCCGGGTGGCTGAGACCAGGCCTGGGGAGCGCACGGTGGCGGAGTGCCGGGCGGCGGACGACGGGGTGCCGACCGTGCAGGCCACCACGGCCGCGATGGCTGTCACCGACGCAGCCGTCAGGCGGCCCCAGGACCAACCCGTGCTGCGGCGTGGCATGTCATCCTCGGCTGGTCGCGGCGGCCCTCCGGCGGCTGCTTGCGGCCGACGGCTCAGGCTTATCGTCGAGTATGCGCCAGGCGGCCGCCCGGATCAGGACAACGGCCCAGGTCCGCAACGGCTTCCATGGCTCGGCTATGGCTTCGAACTCGGCCGGGGTGGGCGGTCCGGCCAGCTGGTACAGCCGCCCGGTCAGGGTCAGTGCCCTCGGCTCGCTGGTCGGCAACACGTCAGCGAAGCCGGTGCCCCTGATCACGATCAGCGAACTGTAGAACGGGCCGATCCCGCTGATCTGCTGCAACTCGGTCATGGCTCGCTCAGGGCCAAGCGCCAGCAGGCGGTCCGCGTCCAGACGTCCCGCCAGAGCCGCGTCCGCGACGCCGCGCAGTCGCTGCATCCGGTCCGCAGGAACGCCGGGGAAGGAGTCAATCATGAGCAACTGGCCGGGGGTCGGCAGCGCGGCCACGTGCTGGCCAGCGAGGTCGAACCCGGCGCCGTGTGCCTCGCTCAGCCGCTGGCGGACCGCCATCATCTGCCGGCCAGGCCGCCGCGCGCTGAGCACGGACCAGGCGGCCGCCTCATACGGGGAGTAGAAGAGCGGCGGCCGCAGCCCGGGCGCCGCCGCCTGCAGCCTGCCGATCACCGGGTCCCGCTGGCCGACCCGGGTGAACTCCCTGCCGTCGTGGTCAAGCGACAGCACCCGCGCGACCTGGTGCCTGACGGCGTCGACATCGAGGCTGGCCGACCCGTGGACCGTGCCGTGCACATCGCCTGCGGCATCCTGGCGCACCTCGACGCCGGCTTGCTGCGCGTAGCCGTCAAGGCAGAAAGCCAGCCGCATCACCCCGTCCCAGCCGCTGTCGTGGCGCTGCCCGAATCCGAACGTGGCCGCCTCAGCGAGCGAGAACGGCCCGCTCGGCGTGATCGTGAATCTGCGCGCTGGCATGGATCCTCCTGACTGACCAGAATCTGAGGCCATGCTGTCAGCGGGGTCGGACATTTCCCGGTTGCTACGGTTGCCGCGGCAGACGTGCTGAAGGACGGGACGGGCCTATGGTGGCGCAGCGGGATGTTGTGATCATCGGCGGCGGTCACAACGGCTTGGTAGCCGCTGCCTACCTGGCCAAGAACGGACTGCGCACCCTGGTCTGCGAGCGCCGCGAGATCGTCGGCGGCGCGGCGGTGAGCGAGCACCCGTTCGGACCGGAGTACACGGTCACCTCGCTGTCTTACGTGGTCTCGCTGCTGCCCGCCGATCTCGTCCGTGAGCTGCGGCTTGAGCAGCACGGCTATCACGTCTTCCCGCAGGGCCCTTACTTCGCGCCGCGCGCGGACGGCCGCTATCTGCGGCTGCCGCAAGACGCGGCGCAGCGGCATGCCGAAATCGCGAAGTTCTCCGCCCGCGACGCGGATAGCTACGGCAGCTATGAGTCGAGGATGGCACGCAGCGCCGCGATCCTTAGGCCGCTGCTCGGTCAGATCCCGCCCAGGCTGGGCTCACGCCGTCCTGCCGACCTGATCGGGCAGGCGCTGCTGCTGCGGCACCTGCGCAAGGTCGACACCAGGCTCGCGGTCGACATCACCAGGTTGCTCACCAGCAGCATCGCCGACCTGCTTGACGGTTACTTCACCAGCGACGCGCTGCGCGGATTGCTGTCGGTGTCCGGGGTGATCGGTTGCTGGGCCGGCCCGAGGTCGGCGGGCACCGCCTATGTAACGCTGCACCATCACATCGGCGACACCGAGGGCCAGGCCGGGGCCTGGGGGTTCCCGCGCGGCGGGATGGGCGGCGTGACGGCCGCCCTGGCTGCTTCGGCCCAGGCGTTCGGCGCCAAGATCAGGACCGCGGCCGAGGTGGTCAGGATGACCACCCGCGGTGACCGGGTGACCGGTGTGACGCTGGCCAGCGGTGAGCACGTGCCGGCCGCCACGGTCATCACCACGCTGCACCCGCAGCTGTCGTTCCTCCGGCTGCTCGACCCCGCGGAGCTGCCTGACGACTTCGTGGCCGACATCCGCGGCTGGCAGACCAGGAGCGGGACAGTGAAGATCAACCTCGCGCTTGACCGGCTGCCGGTCTTCGCCAGCCATCCCGGCTTCGATCCGCAGGTGCACGGCGGGACGATCGTCCTCGCGGAGAGCCTGGACGACATCGAGCACGCCTTCCAGGACGCGGTCTCCGGCACACCGTCGGCGGTGCCGTTCGCCGACATCTGCATTCCCAGCGTCTTCGACGACTCGCTCGCCCCGGTCGGCCAGCACGTGATGTCCATGTTCACCCAGTGGGTGCCGCACAGCTACGCCGACCAGCCCGACCCGGATGATCTGGCGGCCTACGCCGACCGGGTGATCGCGAGGATGGACACCGTCGCGCCCGGGTTCGCCAGCTCGGTCCTGCACCGGCAGGTGATCGGACCGCAGCAGATGCAGCAGGAGTACGGGCTGGTGGGCGGGAACATCTTTCATGGTGAGCTGACCGTGGGCCAGATGTTCCACGCCAGGCCCGCAGCCGGCTATGCCGATCTGCGCACCCCGCTGCGCGGTCTTTATCAGGCCGGTTCCTCGACTCACGGCGGTGGCGGGGTCACCGGCATCCCGGGCCGCAACGTGGTCGGCCAGGTACTCGCCGACCGTCGGCTGGCCCGCTGGCGACGGCGCTGATCGCAGGGCCCGGATGGCCCACCCGCTGATGCGGCGCGGACGTATGGGCCCGGCAGGTTGGGACCTTGAGCCCTGTTGACGGCGGTCCGCAGCGCCCACCCTGAGGTCATGACTGCGGCAGCACGGCCAGCGAGGAGATGACATGGACGTGCAGACGGATGGGCGCGGCCGGACCACCAGCACAACTGACCTGGTGCTGCGCGCCGAGAACCTGACCAAGCATTACGGCCGGGTGGTCGGACTTGAGGGTCTGGACCTGGAGGTGCGGGCAGGCGAGGTACTCGGCTACCTCGGGCCGAACGGCGCCGGGAAGACCACCACGATCCGGTTGCTGCTCGGCCTGATCAGGCCGACCGCCGGCAGCGCACGGATCTTCGGCATGGACGTGCAGGACGAGAAGCTGGCAGTGCACGCCCGGGTGTCTTATGTGCCTGGCGAGGCGACCTTGTGGCCGTCGCTGACCGGGGCGCAGACGCTGCACCTGCTGGCCAAGATGCACGGCGAGACCGATGTCGGCTACCGCGACGAGCTCGTCCGGAGGTTCGACTTCGACCCGTCCAGGAAGGTCAGGACCTACTCGAAGGGCAACCGGCAGAAGATCAACCTGATCGCGGCGCTGGCCACCCGGGCGGACCTGCTCATCATGGACGAGCCGACGGCAGGACTTGACCCGCTGATGGAGCAGGCGTTCCGGCAGAGCGTGCTCGAGGCCAGGGACAACGGCCAGACCGTGTTCCTGTCCTCGCATGTGCTTTCCGAAGTCGAAGCGCTGTGCGATCGGGTCGCGATCCTGCGGGCGGGTCGACTGGTTGAGATCGGCACGCTAGCCCAGATGCGGCACCTGTCGGCGTTGACGGTGCAGGCTTCGTTCGCCGGCCCGCCGCCGGCCGTGGATCAGGTTCCCGGGGTGAGCGCGATCACGGTGGCCGGCCACCAGCTCAGCTGCCAGGTACGCGGCTCGGTTGACGAGCTGCTGACCGTACTCGCCGCGGCACATCCCAGCATGCTGCTGAGTCGTGAGCCCTCGCTTGAGGAGCTCTTCCTTTCGATCTACGGCCAGCAGGAGCACCTGAACAACGGGATCCACCGTGAGTAGCGTGACGGTGCCCCCGGCGTCGGTGCCCCCGGCACCAGCACCTCCGGCAGCGGTGCCCGGGGTCGCAGCGCCGACCAGGTACCGGCTGCCGGAGCTGACCCTTGGCAGGTTCATCGCGCGCCGCTCGGTCAGAACCGGCGCTGTGTGGGGCGCGGTCTTCGGGCTGTACGTCTATGACAACGCGTTCGCCTTCGACACGATCGCGCCGACCGCTGGGAAGCGAGATTCGCTGCTTGCCGCGATGGCCACGAATACCGGCCTGAAAGCGCTGCTCGGCGATACCCACGAGATCAGCACCAGGGGCGGGTTCACCGACTGGCGCGCGATCGGGGTCACCACGCTGGTCGCGTCCATCTGGGGGTTGCTCGCGGCCACGAAGGCGCTCAGGGGCGAGGAGGCGGCCGGACGCTGGGAGCTGTTCCTGGCCGGGCGGACGACAGCGCGGCTGGCCGTGTCCAACGCGCTGGCCGGACTGGGCGCCGGCGTGCTGGCGATGTACCTGCTGACCGCGCTGCTGACGGCCCTGGTCGGCGCTAGGCACAACGTCGGGATCGGCCTGGGCGCGAGCTTGTTCTTCGCTATCGCCGTGGTCGCCGGCGCGGCGATGTTCATCGCGATCGGCGCGCTGGCCAGCGAGGTGATGCCGACCAGATCGCGAGCCACCGGCCTGGCTGCGGGGGTGTTCGGGGTGGCCTTCATGCTGCGCGCACTCGGTGACTCCGCGCCGAGCGCACACTGGCTCGTCTATCTGAGCCCGTTCGGCTGGATTGAGCAGCTGCGCCCGCTGGCCGGCCCGCAGCAAGTCTGGCTGCTGCCGATCGCCGGGCTGGTCGCGGTGTGCGCCGTGGTGACCGTGCTGCTGGCCAAGCGCGACCTCGGCACCGCCCTGCTGGCTGACAAGGACACCGCGGCACCACGGACGGGGATGCTCAGGTCGCCAATCCTGCTGACGCTGCGGCTGTCCTGGGCGTCGATCGTCACCTGGCTGGCGGTGGCCGCGGTGGCCGGATTGCTGTATGGCTCGTTCGCGAAGTCGGCGGGTAAGGCCTTCGCCTCGTCCAGCCTGCTGCGCAGGTTCACCGGCAACCTGACCAGCGTGGCGACACGGCAGTTGCAACTGGCCGGCGCACGGGTATTCGCCGGGATCGTGTTTCTCATCCTGATGACGCTGATCATGGCATACGTGGCCAGCGCTATCGGCAGGACGCGCGAGGAAGAGGCCGAGGGGTACCTGGACAACCTGGTCGTACGCAAGGTCAGCAGGCAGCGCTGGCTCAGCGGCCAGGTCGGACTCATGCTGGCGGTGGCGGTGGCCGCGGCCATCCTCGGCGGCGCGGGCTTCTGGGCTGGCGCGGCGAGCCAGCACGCCGGGCTGACCTTCCACGAATTGCTGCTGGCTGGCGTCAACAGCGCTGCCCCGGCGGTCGCGCTGCTCGGCATCGGCATCTTCACCTTCGGGTTCGTGCCCAGGCTGACAGCCATCGTCTGCTGGGGGCTGCTGGCCTGGGCCTTCCTGATCGACATGCTCGGGTCCGCGATCAACGTCAACCACTGGGTGATGGACACCTCGCTGCTGCGCCACGTGGCGCTGGCTCCCGCGGTCAACCCGGACTGGCGAATCGTCGGCACGTATCTGGCGATCGGCTGCGTGGCCGCGCTACTCGGCGGCTGGCACTTTATCCGCCGCGATCTGGCTGGTGGCTGAGCCAGCCAGAGCGGCGGACCCGGCGAACGTCGCCTTCCGCAGCGCCGGTATGACCGCCCCGAGCAGCAAAGCTCCGGCGACGCAGGCCAACCCGCCGCTGACCACTGACACCGTGGTGGAGAACAGCTGAGCCACCAGTCCGGCCTCGACATTGCCGAGCGACGGCGCGGAGTTGACCTGGGCCAGGTACAAGCTGGCGACCCGGCCGCGCAGCGGATCAGGCGTGTAGTGCTGCAGCAGGGCGTTGCGCAGCACCTCGGAGATGAGATCGCCCATCCCGGCCAGCGCGAGGAACGCTAGGGCCAGCACCAGATTGCGGCTCAGTCCGAAGCCGACGATCGCCGCTCCCCAGACCAGGCCGGCGCCGATCACCACCATTCCAGGCCGCCTGAGTCGGCCAGTCCAGCCGCTGGTCGCCGCGCCGAGCAGCGCGCCGAGCCCGGGCGCGGCTGCCAGCAGCCCGAAGGTAGCCGACCCGCCATGAAAGTGCTCGCGGGCGAGTGCGGGAAAGAGCGCGGACGGCATCCCAAAGATCATCGCGCTGGTGTCCACCGCGAGCATGCCGCCAACGACGCCGTTATGCCGCACGTAGCGCAGTCCCTCGGCCATTGAGTGCAGCCCGGGCCGCTGAGCCCGCACCGTCGGCGGCAGCGGCCGGATGAACCACAGCGTCAGGCCGAAGACGGCGAAGCAGGCAGTGTCGATCCCATAGCAGGACGCCAGGCCGGGGCCGGCGATCAGCGCACCGGCCAGGGCCGGTCCGCCGAGGTTGCCGAGCTGGCTGCTCATGGCGTTCAGCGCGGCCGCGGCCGCGAGCTGGTCCGGACCGACCAGCGCCGGAATGGCAGCCGTCGACGCCGGCGCGCCGAGCCCGGACAGCAGGCCCATCGACAGGGTGAGCGCGTAGATGGCCCACAGCGCCGGGTGGCTGAGCAAGCTGTTGACCATCAGCAGCGCGGCAAGCCCCGCCAGCGGCACCCGGCTTGCCAGCATCAGCTTGCGCCGGTCATGCCGGTCGGCCAGCATCCCGCCCGCCAGCAGCCCGGCCAGCATGCCCGCGCTGTTGGCCAGGGTCAGCAGCCCGACCGCAAGCGAAGATCGGGTCAGGCCGTAAACCTGCCAGTTCGCCGCGGTCGTGGCTACCGCGTTTCCGGCCATCGACACGAACCGGCCGGCGAACATTCGGCGGAAGTCGCGGCTCTGGCGGAGCGGGGCGATGTCGATCACGACCTGCCCGATGCGCATGCCGCTCCGATCAGTGTTGCCGGCCCGTTCACCTGCAGGTAAGCCACAGATACCGGTAGGTTACCGGGCTGATCATGACCTTACGGACTGGCATTGGCGCCAGCGGCGAGTCGTTGTGTAGCGTCGGGGCAGGAGGTCACCATGCATCAGCCGCAGATCCCGCACGTCGCCAGCACCGATCCCGAGATCGCCGATCTGATCGAGGCCGAGGCGAGGCGTCAGTTCGAGAAACTGCGCATGATCCCGTCCGAGAATTACGTCTCGGCCGCGGTCCTTGAGGCCAGTGGCACGGTCCTCACCAACAAGTACTCCGAGGGCTATGCCGGCCGCCGGTACTACGAGGGCCAGCAATTCATCGACCCGATCGAGATGATCGCGGTGCAGCGGGCCAAGGACCTCTTCGGCGTGGATCACGCCAACGTCCAGCCGTACTCGGGTTCGCCTGCGAACCTGGCCGTCTACCTGGCGTTCCTCAACCCGGGTGACACGGTGATGGGGATGGCCCTGCCGATGGGCGGGCACCTGACCCATGGCTGGGCAGTATCCGCGACCGGCAAGTGGTTCCGTGCGGTCCAGTACGGCGTGCGCGCCGACACCGGCCGGGTGGACCTGGACGAGGTCCGCACGCTGGCATTGCGGGAACGACCCAAGGTGATCTTCTGCGGGGGTACCGCGATCCCGAGGCTGATTGACTTCCCGGCCTTCGCCGAGATCGCGGCCGAGGCCGGTGCGGTCCTGGTCGCTGACATCGCGCACATCGCCGGCCTGATCGCCGGCGGTGCTCACCCGAGCCCGGTCGGCCAGGCCGGCGTGATCACCACAACGACGCACAAGACGCTGCGCGGCCCACGCGGGGCCATGATCATGTGCGACGGCCAGCATGCCTCGGCGATCGACAAGGCGGTCTTTCCCGGCCTGCAGGGCGGGCCGCACAACCACACCACCGCCGCGATCGCGGTGGCGCTGAAGGAGGCAGCGACGCCGGAGTTCAGCAGGTACGCGCACCAGGTGGTGGCGAATGCGCGCGCCCTAGCCGCCGCGCTGCTTGAGCACGGCTACAGCCTGGTCTCCGGCGGCACCGACAACCATCTGATCCTGATGGACCTGACGCTGCAGGGAATCGGCGGCAAGCCGGCCGCCAAGGCACTCGACCGGGCCGGCATCGAGGTGAACTACAACACGGTGCCGTTCGATACCCGCAAGCCATTCGACCCGTCCGGGATCAGGATCGGCACGCCGTCGATCACCACCCGCGGCCTGGCTGAGCAGCACATGCCGCAGGTCGCGGCGTGGATGGACGAGGCGATCAAGGCAGCGACCAAGGAGGACGAGGCAGTCATCAAGCGGATCGCAGGCGACGTCAGGGATCTGCTTGCCGCCTTCAGCATGCCTGGGTGGGCCCCGCAGCCCTGACCTACGTCCGGAGTTCAGCAGGCCAGCTGGCAGCCGCGCCTGCGGTGCGGCGCGCCGCTCGGCGGTCCGGAATTGGCCCGAACATTCTTACTCACCGAACCCCTTGCCATCGGCTTGATACGAATATAAGTTCGAAACAAGAACGGCTGCCTGTCTTCCCCTGGGTAGCGGACCGAGCGACCAGGCCCTTGCGGGGAAGATCGGACGAGGTGAGCACGGTGCGACCAGAGCCGGCCGATGTCTGGCTCACCGACGGGCGGCCAGCCAGGTTCGTCTGGCGCGGGCGGCTATACACCGTGCTGTCGGTGATTGAACGGCCCTCGAGCGAGCCCGGCCAGGGCGTCTCTGGTGGGCCCGAGTACCCGCAGGCGCAGTGGCGGTGCTGGCGGGTGACCGCCTCGCCAGGCAAGAACGTGCCAGCGATGGCTTATCAGCTGTGCCACGATCCGGCGGCCGACCGGTGGCTACTTTCACGTGACGGCAGTTAACCTCGCCAATTGTTTATTGACTGGGCGCGGTCCGGCGAGTCGGACTGCGAACATGCTGCTTAGCAACTAATCTCATTTCGGCACGGCGCTAAAGTAAAGCATTTGCCAGGCCCAGGCCATGAATGGGCAACATAAGTCTGGCGGGGCCTGGCAATGCCACTCGCGCCGCTGGTTTATCGGGGGACCAGGCGGAATTACTGGGAGGGTTTGGCTCATCATGCTCGGGGGATTCGCTGGCTGCGGGCAACGCGAGAATGCCCGCCCGGTGGCCGGGGGGCTGCCGTCAGGTCGGCCGAGTGCGGCATGCCTGCATCTCAGCTCGCGCTGAAGGCTGTAGGCCGGCGGACCCGGACGATGGTTCTGGCCGCTGCGTTGGCGGCTGCGTCGGTGCTGACCTCGCTGCCGGCGAACTCGGCCAATGCCGGGGTTACCGGGCACTCCGGGTACGGGCGAGGGCTGAAGCTGGTCAGCTACCGCGGCTACACCTTCGCGATACCCGCATCCTGGCCGGTGATCGACGACGCCAGGAATCCGCATGGCTGCGTCAGGTTTGACCAGCACGCGATCTATCTGGGCCCGGCGGGCAGCGACGAGCTCTGCCCGAGCTGGCTGCTCGGCACTACCGAGGCGCTGCTGGTGCAGCCCGGTCCTGCGACGGCGGCTAGGTCCGCGGCAGAGAACCCGGTAGCGCGCCAGATCACCGTCCACGCCCCGCGGATCACGGTCATCGCCACCTTCGATAATGACCCGACGACGATCTACCGGATCCTGGCAGGCGCGGCGCTGCCCGCCCCGGTGCTCATGGTCCGCAACCCAGCCGGGCTCGCGGCGACGAGATCGGGCGCGCTTGCCGCGACGGCATCGCTGGCTGGGACGACGCGGTCGGCGCCGCGGTCGCCATTGCTGCACCCGCCGATGGCAGTCCCGGCGCTCCCAGTCGAGGTGGCCGACTACCACGGGCTCGGCTTCGACGCCTGCGCGGCACCGAGCAGGGCGTTCATGAATGCCTGGCTGCACCATTCCAGCTACCGTGCGGTCGGAATCTATATCGGCGGCGCCGACCGGGCTTGCGCTCAGGCCAACCTGAATTCGGGGTGGGTGCGTGCGCAGGCCCAGGCCGGATGGCACTTCATTCCGCTCTACGCCGGACCGCAGGCGGCTTTTGGCGAGCTGAGCGCACCGGGTAGCCAGGGAGCCGCGGCCGCGGTGGATGCGGTGGCTCAGGCGCAGCGACTGGGCTTCGGGCCCCGGACACCCATCTACTACGACATGGAGGCGTACCGGCCCGCCGCCCGGCGGGCGGCACTGCGATTCCTGTCCGCCTGGACACTGGGGCTGCACAGGCTCGGCTATGCGTCCGGCGTCTACAGCAGCTCGGACTCTGGGATCGTGGATCTGGCCCATCAGTACTCTGCCGACAGCTACGCCATGCCGGATGTTATCTATGACGCTCTTTGGAATGGTGCAGCGACCACTTTTGACAGCAATATCCAGGCCGGTCAATGGACCAACGAGCATCGAATTCATCAGTTCAGCGGGAATGTCACCCAGACCTATGGCGGAGATACCATCAATATTGACAAGGATTACCTCGATGTGCGCATCGCCTTGCCTGGCGGAACGTCCCAGTGGACGTCCGCGGTATCACTGCCTGGTGGCGCCGTCGACGTGTTCTACCTGGCGCGGGGCCACCGGCTCTGGTTCGACCGCTATCTGCCCAGGTCCGGCTGGGCCAGTCCGGTACGGGCCGGGGCCGGAGTCATGTCGGTGCCTTCAGTGGTCTGGACCGGGTCAGCGGTCGATGTGTTCTTCAAGAGCGTGCGGGGCTACCTCTGGGTCGAGTCATACCGGGCGGGCGGGAGACTGACCGGGAGCCGCCGGCTGGCGGCGATGGGGATCCTCGGGTGGGGTCCGCGGGCGGTCGCGCAGCCCGGAGGCGTGATCGACGTCTTCTGGCGCGGATCGGTGGACGACCACCTGTGGCATGGCCAGTACACCCCAGGATCCGGCTGGCGCGGCCCGCAGTGCTTGGGCGGTAACCTCGCCTCCACGCCCGCACCGGTGGTGTCCTCACCAGGTACGACGGCAGTGTTCTGGAAGGGCGCCGATCGGAGCCTGTGGCAGGTGACCCGCAACCTGCGCGGCCGGTGGAGCGCTCCGTCCAACCTGGGCATGGGTCCGCTCGGCGGGTCGCCGCAGGTCACCGCTCAGCCGGCCGGCTCGATCGAGGTCTACTGGGCCGGATCGGGGAACTCGGACCTGTGGGAGGCCGTCCTGCTGCCGCGCAGCGGCTGGCACGGGCCGAGGGACCTGGCCGGTCAGGTCCGATCTGACCCCTGGCCGGTCACCGCTGGCGGGACGGTACGCGTCCTGTGGTCCGGTCTGCTTCATCAGCTGACCGTGCTGCGGCATCGGCCGCGGCGAGGCTGGAACGCGGCCGGCTGGGATCGCCAGCTGCGGCTGCACCTGGGCCGGCTTGACTCAGCGCCGTTCGCCGCGGTCGGCGGGCCCGGCGGCGTGGTAGTGGTGTTCTGGCGCGGCCGCGATGGCCGGCTATGGACGGCGTCGCTAGCCGGACGAGGCTGGGTCGGTCCGGTCCGGCTAGCTGCCACCCGGTGATCTGGCCCGTGGTGCCGCCTTGAGCCTTCGCTATCTGCCGATCGGGCTCGCCGACTTGCGCCAGTCCACCGTTGGAACCATCGCCTCTGGCCTGACCCGGTGGGCGAAGCGCTTGGTGATCTCGAAGAGCGACTCGATCAAGGTGTCAGACAGCAGGTGCGGTTCCAGACCAAGCTCGACCATTCCTGAATGCACCACGTTGTAGTGATGGCCCTCAAGCTCGACCCGCGGATTGGGCAGGTGCTCGATGGTCACCTTGTCCGGGCTGACCCTGGCGATGGTCTGCGCCATGGCGGCGATGGACATCGACTGGGTCATCTGGTTGAAGACCCGGAACTCGCCCCGTTCCGCCGGGTTCTCACAGGCCAGCTGGAGGCAGCGCACGGTGTCCCTGATCTCGATGATGCCGCGGGTCTGGCTGCCGTTGCCATAGACCGTCAGCGGCAGCCCGAGCACGGACTGAATAACGAACCTGTTCAGCACGGTGCCGAACACGGCGTCATAGTCGTACCTGGTGGCCAGCCGGTCGTCGATGGCCGTCTCCGGTGTCTGCTGGCCGTAGACGACGCCCTGGTTGAGATCGGTAGCCCTGATGCCCCAGATCCGGCAGGCGAACTCGATGTTGTGACTGTCGTGCACCTTGGACAGGTGGTAGTACGAGCCTGGCCGCTTGGGGTAGAGCACCCGGTCCTTGCGACCCTTGTGCTCGATCTCGATCCAGCCTTCCTCGATATCGATGTTCGGCGTACCGTACTCGCCCATGGTCCCGAGCTTGACCAGGTGGATGTCGGGGTTGATCTCCGCGATCGCGTAAAGCACGTTCAGGGTGCCCACGACGTTGTTGACCTGGGTGTAGACGGCGTGCTTGCGGTCCACCATCGAATACGGCGCGGCCCGCTGCTCGGCGAAGTGCACGATCGCAGCTGGCTCGAACTCGCGCACAACGTGGTAGGTGAAGTCGGCATCGGTCAGGTCGCCGACATAGCAGGCGATATCCCTGCCGGTCAGCTCGTGCCAGGTCCTGATCCGGGTCTGCAGCGTCTCGAGCGGGACCAGACTGTCCACGCCCATCTCGAAGTCGTAGCCCCGCCGCGCGAAGTTGTCGACGACGGCGACCTCATGCCCGACCTCGGAGAAGTGAAGCGCGGTCGGCCAGCCGAGGTAGCCGTCGCCGCCCAATACCAAGATCTTCATGATCTTGCTCCTGCCCTGTCCTTCGCCGGCCGCGGCGCCGTGCCCGCATCGCCGGCCTGCCGGCTGGTCTCCAGCACCGGGCGCGAGGCGCTAGCCTGTGCCCCGGAACCGCGCTGCGGCAGGCGATGCAGAGTCCGGTCCTCCGATGTGGGGGCGTTCTCATCATCGCTGTGCCCGGTTCCCGTACTGTATACGTGTCTGGATGACCAGCATGTCTCCGCTACTCAAGGACAGCAATGCCTCAACTCCTGGACAAGCTCGTGGCCAAGTTGCCGGCCGTGATTGCCGACCGGCTGCGGACGAGGCTCGGCAGGCAGTTCAGCAGATTCGCTGCGGTGGCGGTGGCGTCGCTCGCCGTCAGCGAGCTGATGCTGAGCATCGCGTACCTGGCCGGCGCGACCCCAGGGGTGTCTGGTCTGATCGGCTGGCTGGCCGGCGCGGCAGTGAGCTACATCCTGAGCCGCTGGGCCTGGGAGCGCCGGGGCAGGCCAAACCTGCTCAAGGAGACCCTGCCGTTCTGGGCCATCTCGATCGGCACCGCGGCGGTGCTCTCCACGGCCACCCACTTCGCCGGTCACTTCGCCAAGACCCAGCACATGCCGAAGACCGAAGCCCTGCTGGTGGTGGCCTCCGCCTACCTGGCAGCCAACGTCGTAACCTTCATGACCAGGTTCCTGATCTTCCACTACGTGCTGTTCGCCGAGCGCGGCGACGCTAAGGCCAGCGGGCGCGTCGACGCCGAGTCACTGGAACTCGCGGTCACGGTCGTGCCGATGACCAGGGAGCAGGACGAGAAGCCCTGAGTCCGCTACGCCGCTGCCGCCAGCTCACCGGCCCTTGCGGCGCCGTTCGCGCCACCAGGTACTGACCACGACCTTGGCGAACTGCAGGCCGTAGAAGGCATTGTTACCCTTCTTGCTCTTGCCGACCTTGCGGCGATGGATCGTGGCGGGTCGCTCGGCTACCCGGTATCCGTGCGTTATCACCCCGATCAGCAGCTCAGCCGCCTGATACTGGGGCTGCCGCAACAGCACGGCCCCGGTCACCTCGGCCCGCATCGCGCGCAGGCCGAACGATGGGTCGGTGATCCGCTGACCGGTCAGCACGCTGATGGTCAGCGCGAACACCCGGACGCCCAGCCGGCGAACCGGGTCTCTGGACTCCTCGCTGCCCTTGGTGCGCGATCCGGAGACGAAATCAGCCGCACCCGCCAGGATCGGCGCCAGCAGGTCGGCGATCTCGGCCGGGTTGTACTGGCCGTCCGCATCGGTGGTCACTATGTACTTGGCGCCACCCGCACGGGCAATCCGGTAGCCCAGCCGCAGGGCAGCTCCCTGACCGCGGTTGACCGGCACGTCACAGACGATCGCGCCAGCGGCGTCGGCTTCCTTGACCGTGCCGTCGGCGGAGCCGTCCGAGACGACGATCTTGGCGACTTCAAGGCCCGAGATGGTCTGCGGCAGCGCCTCGATGACCGAGCCGATCGCTGCTTGCTCGTTGTAGGCGGCGATCACGATAGCCAGCGGTGGCAGAGCCGTTGCCCGTGCACCGTACTGGCTGGTGAGCGCATTGATCGCGACGGTGTCAACAGCATCGTCGTCGATGAACTCGCGGCCGGTGGTCTCGTTGCCCATCTGACGGGATGTCACTTGGCTGTCTCCGGAAACTCTGGCCACGCGGTGGCGATGCCTGCCTCGAGATCGTGCCCTGGCTGGTAACCGAGAGCACGCTCGGCGCAGATGCTGATGATGACCGCACGCATCTCGCCGGGCTGTGACGTGATGTGAAGTACCCGGGCACGACTTGCATCGGCCATCAACGCTCCATTCCCCCAAACTGCTCGTCACATACTCTGTACGTGGTTTGTCGCGAATCTGGAATTCTGGATTCTTCCACACCGGCACCTGAGCCGCCGCGGTTCTCCCGTGGCCGCGGGTCAGGGCGCAGACCAGCCGGTCGGCGGTCGGCAGCCGGCGGTCCGAATGGCTGCTAGCGCACCACGTCCACCCGCACTGACGCCCGCCAGTGTATCGGTCGGCTCTGATTCGATCCTCCGCAATGCGCTCACCAGGGGAGGTCGGCGGATGCCGCCGTCCGCGGCCGACGGCTGTGCCATGCTGAGAGGCCGGCGAAGAGTAGCCGTGCGGACGCGCTGCGCGGTTGCCGGTGGGCGCGTCCCGGCGGTCGGCTGTTCAGGTTCCGGGTTACGGACGCCTGCGTGCGCCCGGCTGGCGAGCTGCGAACGGCCGGCGGGCCGGGTCGGAACAGGATCGGAACGACGGGGGAGCGCAGATGGTGACCTGGCCGGACCGGCCGGACGCCCAGGACGCCGCAGGCGTGGAGGACGAGGCCTACCGGCTGCTGCGGTCGCGGGTCAACCTCGCCAGGCTGCCGCGATTCAGCCGCGAGGTGACCGAGGGGATCATCTGCGCTAGCGCCGACCTCGGTTATGCCTCCGATCTCGTCTGCGCGGAGGATGCGCTGATCGCGGCGGTGGCTGCGCTGGCCGACGGCGCGCCTGTGATCGCCGATGTGCCGATGGTCGCCGCCGGGCTGGTTGGCTGGCCGGTGATCTGCAAGGCTGACGAGCCACTCACCAGGCGGCTGGCCAGGACAGCCGGCATCGGTATGGCAGCGGCGGCGGTGCGGCTCGGCTACGGGGAAGCCGGGTCCGGAGCGCTGTGGGTAGTCGGCAATGAACCGGCGGCGATTTACGAGATTCTCGCTCGCGGCACGCAGCCGGCCTTCGTGATCGGGTTGCCTGCCGCACTCGTCGGCGCGGTGGAGGCCAAGAAGGCGCTCAGAGGCAGCGGTGTGCCCGCGCTGACCAACGTGTCAGCCAAGGGCGGACCGGTCGCCGCGGTCGCCGCGTGTCTAGCCTTGCTGCGACTGGCGCAGGCCCCGACGTCCGGGCCGTCAGGCTGGGGCACGCGCGAGCCCGCTGCTGCCGTGCTGCAGGATGTCAGGACGCCCAGAACGTCCACGAGGCGGTGAGTCGCTGCTCCGCCCGGGCATGACGCGCGGGCGGGCGGCGACCGCGCCGCAAGGCCGGCGATCCAGACAATCCCTGCGGATTGCCTCGACTCCCGTTTTGGTCATTGCCGGCGGTACTCTGCCTTCGCGGCGCACAATTACGCCAGGGCCGTGTCGTGCGCGGCAGCTACCCGCAGCGGACGTGACCTGGCGTCAGTGGGGTATTGACCTGTGGGGGAAGCTGCGTCGACCGGCAGCTCGCCGGTCGGGGAAACGGAAGGCATGAAAGAAGGACAGGGAGTGGCTGCTACGTCGGTGCCGTGGGGCGCCGCCGGTGAGGCTGCGCCTGTTCCCGCGCCGGAGCAGGGCAGCACTGGCGCAGTTCCGACGGCCGACCGGGCCGGGCGCGCGGGCGGCGCCGGGCGTGCGAGCGGCGGCGCCCAGCCGAGCGGCGGCGCCCAGCCGAGCGGCGGCGCCCAGGCGAGCGGCGGCGCCCAGGCGAGCGGTGCCGGGCATGCTCGCGGGGCCGGGCGTGTTAGCGGTGCCGTCGAGCCAGCCGCCGGCGCCGGCGAACTCGCCGAGGCGCACGTCCGGGTCGATGCTCGCAAGCTGGAGACAGCCCTGCTCGAGTTGCGCAAGCCGATCGTGCACGTGCCGTTGCTGCTTGACGGCCCGGGCGTCGAGGAAGCCAGGGCGGAGCGGCAGCAGCTCATCAGTCAGATCGACGACTATCTGCTGCCGCGGCTCCGCCAGTCTGGCGCACCAATCCTGATAGCGATGGTCGGCTCGACCGGCGCGGGCAAATCGACGCTGCTGAACAGCATTGCCGAGGCGGAGGTCAGCGCAACCGGCATCCGCCGGCCGACTACCAACAGCCCGGTTCTGGCCTGCCATCCGGGCGACGTCGGGTGGTTCGCCGAGAATGTCTTCCTGCCCACGTTGCCACGCGTCAGGAAGCAGGGCCTGGCCATGCCCGGCCGTGACGGGCTGCTTGTGCTCGCGACCAGCGAGGGTATGCCGCAGGGCGTCGCGCTGCTTGACACGCCGGACATCGACTCCGTCGTGGCAGCGCACCGGCAGTTCGCGCGGCAGTTCCTGGACGCCTCCGACCTCTGGCTTTTCGTGACCACGGCCCGGAGGTACGCCGACGCGGTGGTCTGGGAGCTGCTGAAGGATGCCCGCGAACGCGGCGCTTCGCTCGGCATCGTCTTGTCCCGCGTGCCGCCAGCGGCGCAGCCGCAGCTCGCGGCGCATTTCGAAGCGATGCTCGATGCGAACGGCCTCGGTGACGTGCCGCGGTTCTCGATCCCCGAGACGACGGTCACCGACGCGCGGCTGCCCGCGGAGGTGTCCAAGCCGGTCCGGCTCTGGCTGCAGGACACCGCGCGCCGCGACGAGCGACGGGTTGCGATCTTGACCCAGACGATGTCGGGAGTTCTTGACACGTTCAAGACCAGGGTGCCCGCACTGGCCGCGCAGGTCGAGATGCAACTGGCGCTCCGGGCCGAATTGCGGTCCGCCGCGGACGCCGCCTACCTGGCCGGGCTCGCTGAGCTCGACGAGGCGACCAGGAGCGGTTCGCTGCTCCGCGGCGAGGTACTGGCCCGCTGGCAGGACTTCGCCGGGACCGGCGACCTGCTTCGCACACTTGAGGTGCGAAAGGGCCGCAAGTCCGCCCAGCGGGCCAAGCGGCAAGCCGTTCCGGCCAGGGCCCAGGCGCTGAAGGCGGCGCTGCGATCCAGCCTTGAGGCGCTCGTTATCTCGGTAGCTGCCCGCGCGGCCGAGGACGCGATCGAGCGGTGGCAGGCCAGCCCGGCAGGAGCAGCCCTGCTGGCACAGGCGCTGCAGGCCGAGACGGCACGGGCGGCGGCGCAGGCATCGTACCCGTCGCTGCAGCAATGGGAGGGCGACCTGCAGTGGGGCTTTCCCGGCGGACGGGCCGGACTCGCCGTCAGCTCGCCTGACGGCGGAGTCGAGGACCTCGCCCGCTCATCGCCGGAGCTGCCGGACAAGGCTGCCAGGGCGGTGGCAGCGTGGCAGGACCACCTGCTGCATCTCGTCCAAACCGAGAATGTCACGAAGCGGTCGATCGCGCGCGTTGCGTCCTTCGACGCCGAGTCGCTCGCGCTGGTGCTCACCATCGGCGTACTCGGCTACGGCGCCGGTGACGTGATCGTCAACGAGGGTGCCAGCGCCGTGCCGCAGCGGCTGCTGACCTCGCTGTTCGGAGCCGGGCTGATGCGTGAAATCGGCGGGCAGGCGCGCCAGGATCTGCATTCCAGGATCGGCCTGCTGTTCTCGGAGGAGGCGCTTCGGTTCACGGCTCTGATCGATGCTGTCGAGGCTCCCGACGAAACCGCACCCACTGACCTGTATCAGGCCAGTTTCTCCGTGGAGTCCGCGCGATGAGCGCGCGACGGCAGGCCGCGGCCGGAGCAGGCGCCTCGGCCGGTCGGCGGTCGCCAGTCGGCCCGCCAGCTGGTCCGCCCGTGGACTCGCCGGTCGACCTGCCTCCCGGCCCGTCCGTAGGCCCGCCGGTCGGCCTGCCTCCCGGCCCGCGTCCTGGCCCGCCCGCCAGTCCGGGGCCGGCCACCTGGCCGGCCGCGGCGCCCGCCGATCTGCCGCTCCCCGGCAGCGCGCGAGCAGGTCAGCCGCCAGCCGATGCCGGGCCTGCCGGTCAGCAAGCACCAGGTTTGTCCGCGCGACTGATGGCACTCGCCAGGATGATCCAGGTCGGTGCCGCTCGTAGCGGCCGGGACGGGTTCAGCAAGAAACTGCTCTCCGACTCCGAGGATGTACTCGCCCGCGCGGGTGAGCGGATGCGGCTGTCGCCCAGTCACACGGTCGTGGTGCTGGCCGGAGGCACGGGCAGCGGTAAGTCCGCGCTCTTCAACCGGCTGGCGGGCGCTGATTTCTCGACCGTCGGCGTCACCCGGCCGGTGACCAGAGACGCGCACGCCTGCATCTGGGGCGACGCGATCCCAGGGGCGCTGCTTGAATGGCTTGGGGTTCCGGCCAGGAACCGGTACTCCCGCGCCAGCGCGCTCGACACGGGCGAGGAGGACCTGGCCGGGTTGGTGCTGCTCGACCTGCCGGACCACGACTCGGTCGTGAGCCACGCCACCGGCCTGGTCGATCACCTAGTCAACCTCGCGGACGTGATGATCTGGGTGCTTGACCCGCAGAAATACGCCGACGCTGCGGTGCACCGCCGGTTCCTGGTCCCGCTGGCCGGCCATTCGGACGTGCTAGCCGTGGTGCTGAACCATTCGGATCTGCTTGCCGCATCGCAGATCGACGATTGCGTCAGTGATCTGCGCCGGTTGCTTGACTCGGAGGACCTGCACGAGGTGCCGATCCTGGTTACCTCCGCCGTTACCGGTGCGGGTCTTGAGGAGCTGCGCAAGCTGCTCATCGAGGGCGTCGCGGCGCGGCGGGCCGCCGCGGCGCGGATCTCGGCCGACGTCGATCGCGTCGTGGCGCGGTTCGCGCCGTACACGGGCGACGTCGATGCGGTCGCCGGAGGCGTGCCCGCCGCCAGCGCGGACCACCTGGTCGAGCAGTTCTCGGTGGCCGCCGGAGTGTCAGCCGTTGGCGATGCGCTGGGCAGTGCCAGGGAACTGCGGGCCGCCGACTTCGTCGGCTGGCCGATCGCCTGGCTGGTCCAGCGGCTAACCGGCCGCGACCCGCTACGCAAGATGCGGCTTGGCAGGCTCTGGAACGAGCTCAGGTCGGTAACAGCCGGGCCGTCTGGCGCCCAGCAGGCCGAGATTGACAATGCGCTGACCGAGCTTGGCGATCAGCTGGCCGGGCCGCTGCCCAAGCCGTGGAACCGGACAGTCCGCGCGGCCGTGCGCTCCGGTGCCGATCGGATTCCGGCCGCGGTCGGCTCGGCGATCGGAGAGTCGCTTCCGGACGAAGACAGTGTCTCGTGGTGGTGGCGGCTGGCCGGGGTGTGGCAGGGCCTGCTGCTTGGCGCGTTCGCCGTCTGCCTGGCCTGGATGGTCGCAATCGTGGTCCTCGGTGCCTTCCATCCGATGACTGCTCCGCCCGCGCTATTCAGCGACCTGTCGCTGCTGCCATGGCTGGGCGCCATCGCCGTGGCGACGCTGCTGCTCGGCGCGCTCACGTCGTCGGCCTGCATGTCGTGGGTAAGGAAGACGGCGGAGCGGGAGAGCACCACGGTCACCGCCGACATGCGGCATCGGATCGCGAGCCTGGCCAGCGAAGCGGTGATCGTGTCGGCCGAGCAGGAACTGTCCGAACTCGACCGGTTCCGTGAGGAATTTCGGGTGGCGTCGCGGCGCACCAGCCCGACACCGGCAAGTTAGCCGCAGCGGCACGGCCCCAGCTGGGCCGGCCCATGATGGCACACCGGTGCTGATCAGGTGAATGTCATCCACAGGCACTGTCGCCGCAGGCAGGCGTTGTCCACAGTCCCGGCCTGGTGACATGCGGTGACCCGCTTACTGCCCTGATCTTAGGTGCAGCTACCAGGCGGCATGCGCCGCCAGGCGCGGCAGTCCCTGCGCGAAAGGCGCGCAGCTACCGCGCAGCTCGGGAGGATCGCGATGTTGAATGACGCACACATCAGCCTGACCGGCTACGTCGCTACCCAGCCGGTCACCAAGGAAGTCCGGTCAGGTGCTACGAATCTCACCATGCGGGTCGCCTGGACCCCGCGCCGACAGGACCGGACTACCGGCGAGTGGGTCGACGGGAACACCTCGTATGTGACGGTGATCTGCTGGCGCAAGCTGGCCAGCAACGTGGCCACGTGCGTGCGCAAGGGCGACCCGGTGATCGTCAAGGGCCGGCTGTCGGTGCGCAGCTACGACAGTAAGGAAGGCATGCCGAGGATCGCGGTGGAAGTGGAGGCATACTCGGTCGGACACGACCTGTCACGAGGGGTCGCCCAGTTCCAGCGGGTCCGGCCGCAAACCGGCCTGACCGCGTCCGAGTTCGCGGCGTCCCTGCTGACGTCAGGTCAGGCCGACGGTGCCATTCTGGGATCCAGTCTGGCTGGCGCCGCGGCCGACGCGCTGGCTGGGATCGCGGCGAACGGGATCCCGGCCGCTGGCGAGCCGAACGACGACATGTTCGACGAGGCGGCGATCGGCGACCTCGCGGCCGACGAGGACCGGGCTGCGGTGCCGTTCTGAGGACGGCGTGCGGGCGGTCTGAGACGGCGTGCTGCGCGGCGTGCCAGGTCGCCTCGTCACGGCTCCGGGCAGGTCGGCGCGTCTGGCACCGGCCGGTCCCTGAGGCTGGTGTCGGCGACCTGGCCCGCCGTGGCCCGCTGGTGACTCCCTTTGTGCCAACCGTGGCCAGGCTGCCCCTACCCTTAAGGACATGCCCGAGTTCATCTATCAGATGCACGCTGTCCGCAAGGCGCACGGCGACAAGGTCATCCTCGACAGCGTGACGCTCGCGTTCCTGCCTGGCGCGAAGATCGGCGTGGTCGGTCCGAACGGCACCGGCAAGTCCACATTGCTGCGGATGATGGCAGGCGCGGAGCAGCCGTCCAACGGCGAGGCCAGGCTGATGCCGGGGTTCACGGTCGGGCTGCTCGATCAGGAGCCACAGCTGGACGAATCCAAGACCGTGCTCGGGAACGTGGAAGAGGGTGTGGCTGAGACCAAGGCCCTGCTTGACAGCTACAACGAGATCGCCGAGCGGATGGCGACCGACTACTCCGACGACCTGCTTGAGGAGATGGGCAGGCTGCAGGAGCAGCTGGACCATCGCAACGCTTGGGACCTGGAGAGCCAGCTAGAGCAGGCGATGGACGCGCTGCGCTGCCCGCCGCCAGACGCGGACGTGAGCATACTGTCCGGTGGCGAGAAGCGCCGGGTCGCACTGTGCCGGCTGCTGCTCGCCCAGCCCGACCTGCTGCTGCTCGACGAGCCCACGAACCACCTCGATGCCGAGAGCGTGCTCTGGCTGGAGCAGCACCTGGAAAAGTACCCGGGCACTGTCGTCGCCGTTACGCACGACCGGTATTTCCTTGAGCACGTGGCGGGCTGGATCCTGGAGCTCGACCGCGGCCGGGCCTATCCGTACGAGGGCAACTACTCCACCTACCTGGAGACCAAGGCGGCCCGGTTGAAGATCGAGGGCCAGAAGGACGTCAAGCGGCGCAAGCGGCTTGAGGAAGAGCTCGAGTGGGTCCGGTCCAGCCCGCGCGCTCGCCAGGCCAAGAGCAGAGCCAGGCTCCAGCGGTACGAGGAGATGGCGACCGAGGCCGACCAGAACCGCAAGCTTGACTTCGAGGAGATCCAGATCCCGCCCGGCCCGCGGCTCGGCGGCGTGGTCGTCGAGGTGGCCGATCTCAGCAAGGGCTTCGACGACCGGATGTTGATCGAGGATCTCAGCTTCACCCTGCCGCCCAACGGCATCGTCGGCGTGATCGGCCCAAACGGCGTCGGCAAGACCACCTTGTTCAAGATGATCATCGGCGAGGAGCGGCCGGACGGCGGATCGATCAAGGTCGGGGAGACCGTGCAGATCGCCTACGTCGACCAGGCGCGAGGCCGGATCGACCCGGACAAGAACGTCTGGGAAGTGATCTCGGACGGCGAGACCTTCATCAAGGCGGGCAAGTCCGAGATCCCGAGCCGGGCCTACGTCGCGGCGTTCGGCTTCAAGGGCGCCGACCAGCAGAAGCCGGCCGGGATCCTGTCCGGCGGCGAGCGGAACCGGATCAACCTGGCGCTCACCCTGAAGCAGGGCGGCAACTTGCTGCTGCTTGACGAGCCCACCAACGACCTGGATGTGGAGACGCTCTCGTCGCTGGAGAACGCGCTGCTCGAATTCCCCGGCTGCGCGGTGATCACCAGCCACGACCGGTGGTTCCTTGACCGGATCGCGACGCACATCCTGGCCTGGGAGGGCGGGTCGAGCTGGTTCTGGTTCGAGGGGAACTTCGAGGCCTACGAGAAGAACAAGATCGAGCGCCTGGGCGCCGAGGCTGCCCGGCCGCACCGGGTCACCTACCGCAAGCTGACCCGCGGCTGACCTCGGCCGGAATCGGGAGATCACCGCGATGGCCGTGGAAGCGACTACTGCCGTGCCCGCCGCCGGTCCGGCCGCTGCGCGCGGCGGCGTGCTGCCTGACCGGGCCCGGGTGGTCGTGGTCGGTGGCGGGATCATCGGCACCTCGGTGGCCTATCACCTGGCGCACGCCGGGCTCAGGGACGTGCTGCTGCTTGAGCGGGACCGGCTCACTTCCGGTACCACCTGGCACGCCGCTGGGCTGATCGCGACCTTCGGCTCCACCTCGCAGACCTCGACCGAGCTGCGCCAGTACACCCGTGACCTGTACTCGCGGCTTGAGTCCGAGACCGGCCTAGCCACCGGACTGAAGCAGTGCGGGCTGATCGAGCTCGCGATCGAGCCAGGTCGCCTTGAGGAGTATCGGCGGGTGTCGGTGTTCAACCGGCACTGCGGCGTGGATGTGCACGAGATCTCGCCCCGCGAGGTCGCTGAGCTGTTCCCGCTGGCCAGGACCGACGACGTGCTGGCCGGCTTCTACATCCCTGACGACGGCCGGGTCAACCCGGTCGACGTGACGATGTCGCTGGCCAAGGGCGCCCGGATGCAGGGGGTCACCATCATCGAAGGTGTCCCGGTGACCGGATTCCTGCGCGATCGCGGTGCCGTGACCGGGGTGCGCACCGCGCGCGGCGACGTCGAGGCCGAGTACGTGGTGAACTGCGCCGGGATGTGGGCCCGCCAGCTCGGCGAGCTCGCTGGCGTCTGCATCCCGCTCCAGGCGGCCGAGCATTACTACCTGCTCACCGAGCCGATCGAGGGCGTGGATGGCGACTGGCCGGTGCTGGAGGACCCGGCTTCCTTCGGCTACTACCGCGAGGAGGGCGGCGGCCTGATGCTCGGTATGTTCGAGCCGGTCTGCGCCCCGTGGCGGGTCGACGGCGTCCCCGAGAACTTCTCGTTCGGAGAACTGCCTCCGGACTGGGACCGGATGGCTCCGTACCTGGAGACCACGATGTCCCGCATCCCGGTCGCAGCACAGGTCGGGATCAGGAAGTTCTTCTGCGGACCGGAGAGCTTCACCCCTGACCTGCTGCCGATCGTCGGCGAGGCGCCAGAGCTGAAGAACTACTTTGTGGCCGCCGGACTGAACTCGATCGGCATCCTGACCGGCGGCGGCATCGGCCGGACCATCGCGCAGTGGATTGTCGGCGGCAGCCCGGACATCGACATCACCGCGATCAACATCGACCGGCTGCACCCCTACCAGGCCAACCCCGAATACCGGGCAACCCGCACGGTCGAATCGCTCGGCCTGGTCTATTCCTGCCACTACCCGAACCGGCCAACCCGAACGGCGCGCGGTGCCCGGCGATCGCCGATCCACCACCGGCTGGTGGCGGAGCGGGCCTGTTTCAGGGACGTGAGCGGCTGGGAGGGCGCGGACTGGTACGCACCTGCCGGGGTCGAGCCGGAGACCGGTGAGCTGTCCTGGGGCCGGCCGCACTGGTTCGGATACTGGGAGTCCGAGCACCACGCCACCCGCAACGGCGTGATCGCGATGGACATGTCGTTCATGGCGAAATTCCTGGTCCAGGGCCGCGACGCGGGCCGCGAACTGGAGCGGATCTCGGCCAACCAGGTGGCCGCGGAGAACGGGAAGATCACCTATACCCAGTGGCTCAACGGGCGCGGCACGCTGGAAGCTGACCTGACAGTCACCAAGCTCGACGACGAGCAGTTCTGGGTGGTCGCCTCTGACACGGCCCACCGGCACGCGGAGACCTGGATGCGGCGCCACTTCGGCGACGCACATGCCTTTGTCACCGACGTGACATCCGGCTACGCCCAGATCAACATCCAGGGACCGCAGTCGCGCGAGCTGATGACGGCGGTGACCCACGCGGACATGTCCAACGAGGCCTTTCCGTTCCGGACCGCCCGCCACATCGACATCGGGTTCGCCCGCGTGCTGTGCATCAGGATCACCTACCTCGGTGAGCTCGGCTACGAGCTGCACATCCCGGCTGAACAGGCGGTGCATGTGTACGACCGGCTGATCCAGGCAGGCCAGCCGCTCGGCCTGCGGCACGCTGGCCTGAAGGCACTGGCCAGCTTGCGGATGGAGAAGGGCTACCGCGACTACGGGCATGACATCGACAACACCGACACCGTGCTTGAGGCGGGCCTAGGCTTCGCGGTGGCCATGGACAAGCCCGGCGGATTCATCGGCCGGGACGCGGTACTGGCGCAGAAGGCCAGGGGTCCGCTGACCCGCAGGCTGATCCAGGTGCTGCTGACCGATCCCGAGCCGCTGATGTTCCACGCCGAGGTGATCAGCCGGAGTGGGCGGCCAGCCGGGTACGTCCGTTCTGCTTCTTATGGGTTCACCCTCGGCGGCGCGGTCGGTCTGGCCATGATCGATGCGGACCAGCCGATTGACCAGAAGTACCTGGACTCCGGTGACTGGACGGTGCAGATCGGCGACGCGGCCTATCCGGCGGTGACGTCACTGCGGCCGCTGTACGACCCGGCGAGCAAGCGCGTCCAGATGTAGCATCGCTGCGGGCCGGACACCCGCGCCGCTAAGGAGGAACCGATGGCCGTGCTCGCTGAGTTCGAGGCGCTCGTCCCGCTTGACCACGGCCTGGCCGTGCTCGCGGTGACCGGGCCGGACGGGCACATCCGGCCGTCCGTGACGAATGCCGGGGTCATCGATCATCCGGTCACCGGCGCTCGGGTGGTCGGGATCGTGGCCCGCGGCCAGGCACGGAAGTTGGATCACCTGCGGGCCCGGCCGCGCGCCAGTGCCGTGCTGCGGGCCGGCTGGCAGTGGGCGGCGGTCGAAGGGCCGGTCGAGCTGGCCGGGCCCGATGATCCGATGGATGGCGTCGATCCCGAGCGGCTGCGCCTGCTGCTGCGCGAGATCTTCACGGCCGCTGGCGGCACGCATGAGGACTTCGAAGAATACGACCGGGCGATGGCGCAGGAGCGCCGCGTGGCGGTGCTGATCACGCCCGAGCGCGTCTTCACCAACGGCTAGCCCAGGTGTCCGTGATCACGCGGTAATTTCAGTCGGCCCGGCCGAAAGAACCGCGTGATCATGCCGAGCAGCCTCGGTAGCGGTCAGGTGGGGCTCAGGCCCAGGTCCGGCCGGCCTTCGTCTGGTACACCGCTGACGGGCCGGCTGTCCGGCTGGTTGACCAGGCTGTGCGCGGCCATCACCAGATAGCTCCACAGCTGCTCGTCGTGCGCCGGATCGAGGGCAAGCTCATCCAGGGCGGTCCGCATATGCCTGAGCCACGCGTCCCGCTCAGCCTCGCCGATGGCGAAATGCGCGTGCCGCATCCGCAGCCGGGGATGGCCGCGCCGCTCGTTGTACGTGGTCGGCCCGCCCCAGTACTGGATCAGGAACAGCTTCAGGTGCTCCTGCGCCGGGCCAAGGTCCCGGCTCGGGTAGACGGCCCGCAGCACCGGATCGGCCTCGACCTCGGCGTAGAACCTGCGGACCAGGCGGCTGAACGCCTGCTCGCCGCCGACGGCGTGATAGAAGCTCGGTTCCGCCTCGGCGGGATCACGCACTGTGCTCTCCATAACACTGAGTTCTCCATAACGGGGTCCAGGGTATGTTCTGTCGCGGTCTGATCGCTCGGCGGGCGGTCAGGTCGCCGGCTGTTCACCAGATGCTCAGCAGCCAGAACGCCACGCTGCAGTACTTTTGTGTTGGCGGTCAGGCCGACCGCCGGTCACACTGGTCACGGGTGCCCCGACAGCCAGACGGGTTGCCCAGCCTTGGAGGTGGCGGTGCGCAGGGTATTGCTGCTCAACATCACGTATGAGCCGCTTACTACCGTGGGCCTGCACCGAGCAGTTGGTCTCGTTTTGGCGGAGAAGGCCGATATTTTGCATAACGAAGCCTCCGGGCTAGTGCTGCACTCCTCCTCGATCAAGCTGGCGGCACCTTCGGTGATCAGGTTGCGCCGGTACGTCCGGGTGCCGCATCGCAACCGCGTCCCGCTGACCAGGGCAGCACTGATGCGCCGCGACGGCTACCTGTGCGCTTACTGCGGAGCTGCTGCCGACACGATCGACCATGTGGTGCCGCGCAGCAGGGGCGGCGTGCATGCCTGGGAGAACTGCGTCGCTTCGTGCACGAGGTGCAATCACCGCAAGGCCGACCGGCTGATCGGGGAACTCGGCTGGACGCTGCGCTGGGATCCGCTCGCGCCGCGCGGCACGCACTGGCGCCTGATCGGCGCTGCCCGCGATGGCGACCCGCAATGGGCCGCCTATCTCGCGACTTCCGCGGCCTGACCAGGGGACTGGCCTGCCGGGCGCCATCGCTGAGAGCGTCAGGCGGGTTCGGCGCTGAGCCCGCCCTGGACGTCCGCCGCTGTCACGCCGAAGTCACGGAATTCCCGCTGGCTGAGCGCGCCGAGAACGGAGACGGCAAGGACGATGCCAGCTACCGGGAAGAACGGGGCTGGTCCGAGGTGCCGCACCAGGACGCCGGACACAGCTACCGAGGCGGGGAAACTGCCCATGCTGGCGAGCATCACCAGGCTCATCACCCGGCCGAGCAGGTGGCCCGGCGCCCATTGCTGAAGCAGCGTGATGACCACGATGTTGCCGAAGCCATTGCAGATCGCGACCAGCAAAATCGCCGCGCACGCACCGGCTAGGCCGCCCAGGAATGGCACCAGGCAGATCGCCGCACCCTCGATCAGGAACGCACCGCACGCGATAAGTACCTGACGGCGCAGTCCGCTGGCACGGGAGGCAGCGAGGGTGCCGATCACCGCGCCAGCCCCGAAGCAGGCGATCAGCGCGCCATAGCCGGCCGCGCCGAACCTTTCGTGAGCCAGGGCTGGCAGCGCGACCTCGAAGGTTCCGCCGGAAGCGAGGTTCGCGGCCACGCAGACCGCCACGATGGTCTGGAGCAGCCGCGACCGGCGGAGCAGCGCCCAGACGCTCGGCGCGGCTTGCTCGGCTGCTCGCGCTGTTTGCGCTGCTGGCACTGGTCCGGCCGCTGCCGCAGCGACGGCTGGCTCTGTTCCGGCAGGGTCTGCTCCGGCTGGGTCTGGGCCGGCTGGGTCTGGGCCGGCTGGGTCTGGGCCGGCTGGCACTGTGCCAGCTGGGTCTGCCACGCCCGGTGCTGATCCGGCAGCACGCTCCTCGGCCATGCTCCGTTCGCCCGGTTCACCCGGGTCGGCCGTCGGAGCCGGTCGGCGGCGAGTGCTGATCAGGGCCAGCGCAGCGGCTGAGGTGGCGAAGGATGCCGCGTCGACGGTGAACGCGGGAACCGGCCCGGCGGTGCTGGCCAGGAGTCCGCCGAGAACCGGGCCTGCTAAGGAGCCGGTCTGCACCATCGCGGTGGACAAGGCATTCCCCGCCTGCAACTGGTCCGATTCCAGGATGGCCGGCATGATCGTATACGAAGCGGGCAGGAAGACGCCCTCGCCGGCCCCGAGCAGGGCGGCGATTGGACCGAGCATCGCCAGCGAGTCCGTTCGGCGGGCAGCAAGAACCGCGAGTGCGGTGACGAGCACGCACCGCGCGATGTCGGCGGCGAGCATGACGGTCCGCGGGCCGACCTTGTCGGCGAGGATGCCGCCTACCGGGATGAGCACCGTGCGGGGGACCCCGTAGCAGGCGAGAACGGTGCCGAGCAGGACCGGCCCGCCATGCGTCGAGAGGATCAGCCACGGTAGCGCGACCGCGTAGCAGAAGTCGCCGATCGTCGAGGTCAGCTGCCCAGAGCTGAGCAGACGGAAGTCGGCGTTCGCCAGTGGCCCTGGCCGCAATCCGGCTGATCGGCGCCGCGGGCTCCGCTGGCCACCCGATCCACCGCTCATGCCTCGCTGCTCGGATCGAACCACGGAACCAGGTCGAACGTCGCATTGACTCGTCGCGCGCCGGGCGTTCTGCTGGTCCGATCGAGCCTGCGGTACGCCGCGAGCACGTCCTGCAGTTGGGATCGGACGGCTGCCAGTTCTTCGGCAGTGACATGCAAGACGTCTTGCCTGCTGCCGGACGCGGCGCGCCAGGCGGGATCAAACTCGGTCTCGTGGTCGAGGTACTCCGTCCTGATGTCATCGAATCGTGCCTGGAAGCTCTCGGTAAGGAGTCGCCCGGCTGCCCGGGCCGCACTTGGCTGACCTGGCTCGTCGCCGTAGGAGATGGACGTGATACGCGCTCGCCAGGGTCGCTGTCGGCCGTCAGCGGCGCTGGCCGGGTCCTCCTCGACGAAGCCCTGCCTGGCCAGCGCTCGCAAGTGGTAGCTGCAAGCAGACGGTGACAGGCCAGCCACCTCGGCGCATTCGGTAGCCGTCGCCGGACCGTCAAGCGCTAGGTACTGCAGGATCGCGATCCTGGCTGGATGTGCAAGCGCGCGCAGCTGCCGTGGGTCGGTGAGCCGAAGCGACGCTTCCGGGCTGCCCGGTTCCGGTCGGGACCCAAGCTCGCGCTGAGCATCACGCTCATCCGTGAAGGACATATTTCGAAACTATAGTTTCGAAGGATCTACTTCACAAGAGGGGATCAACCGGTGGCCTTACGGAGCCGGGCGAACTCAGCCGCGAGAGCAGCCGCGTTCCAGTGCGCATTGAGGCCGCTGGGGTTGGGCAGCACCCAGATGCGGGTACTTCCCAGTCCTTTCTCCTGCGGACCCACTGACGCTCGGGCGTCGCCTACGGCCGTTCGGTAGGCGGTCACTCCAGCGATGGCCAGCCATCGCGGCCGAAGCCGGGCGACCTTCCCGGCGAGGGCGCGCCAACCGTCGCGAAGCTCCGCGGGATCGAGTTCGTCCGCTCGCGCGGTAGCGCGAGCCACGATGTTGGTGATGCCCAGCCGGAGATCGAGGAGCTGGTATTGCTCATCGGGGCGGAGCAGGCGGTCGGTAAAGCCAGAGTGGTGCAGGGCAGGCCAGAACCGGTTGCCCGGACGGGCGAAGTGGTTCCCGGTCGCAGCCGAGTACAGGCCGGGGTTGATGCCCGAGAACAACACACGTAGCTGATCAGCGACCACGTCGGGGACGGTGCGGTCCCGCGCCGCCGCAAGGTCGTCGGCCGTGGGGCGCCTGCCTTGGGTGCTGGCGGTCATCAGTAACCTCCGGCCATCGGGTCCGATCAGCGCGGATGAGATCGCAGCTACTGGTGGAGACCCGCTCGGGGCTGGTCACGGCACGATCGCTGCAGACCGAACGATGCTACGGCCACCGGGCGGGGCGCGGCATTCCGCCGCGAGCCGAACGATGTTACGGTCGCCGTGCACGTTCGGCCAGGTTCAGGGATGGGCAATGCAGCGCGACATCTTCGCCAGCGACCACGAGGCGTTCAGGGATATGGTGCGCTCCTTCATCGGGAAGGAGGTCGCCCCTCACCACGAGCAATGGGAACGCGACGGCGTGGTCTCCCGTGATGTGTGGCTGGCAGCGGGCCGGGCCGGGCTGCTCGGCATCGATATGGACGAGAAGTACGGCGGTGGCGGTAACCCCGACTACCTGTACTACCTGATCCTGAACGAGGAGATGACCAGGGCCGGGGCGCACGGTCCCGGCTTCTCAGTGCACAACGACATCAACGGCCAGTACTTTCGCCGCCTGCTGACACCAGAGCAGGCCGAGCGGTGGATGCCCGGTTACTGCAGTGGCGAGCTGATTACGGCGATAGCGATGAGCGAGCCGGGTGCGGGCAGCGACCTGCAGGGCATCAGGACCACCGCGGTTCCCGACGGCGACGGCTATGTGCTCAACGGGCAGAAGACGTTCATCTCCAACGGGCAGCTGGCCGACCTGGTGATCGTCGTGGCGCGGACCGATCCGGATGTCGGCCACCTGGGGATCAGCTTGCTGGCCGTGGAACGCGGCATGCCCGGATTCGAGCGCGGCCGCAATCTCGACAAGATCGGCATGCATGCGCAGGACACGTCGGAGCTGTTCTTCAGCGACGTGCGGGTCCCGGCCGCGAATCTGCTCGGCGAAGAAGGCGGCGGGTTCGTCGCGCTCATGCAGAACCTGCCCAGGGAGCGGATCGCGATCGGCACCGCAGCGCTGGCCGGCGCCGAGCAGGTGTTCCATGACACGCTTGAGTACTGCAAGCAGCGGCAGGCGTTCGGCCGCCCGATCGGGAAGTTCCAGCACAACCGCTTCGTCCTGGCCGAGATGGCGACTGAGCTGGCTGTCGCTCGGGCTTTCACCGACCGCGCGGTTGTCGAGCACAATGCGCGTCGGCTGTCGAACGAGGACGCTTCGATGGTCAAGTGGTGGGATACCGAGCTCTGCAACCGGGTCGTCGACCGGTGCGTGCAGCTGCATGGCGGCTACGGCTATATGCGCGAGTACCCCGTCGCACGGGCATTCGCAGACGGCCGGGCGCAGACGATCGTCGGCGGGACTACCGAGATCATGAAGGAGATCATCGGCCGCGGCCTAGGAGTCTGAGTGCGGCCGACCGCATTGCGTTACATCAGCTCGACGTAGGCCGCCCGCCACGGCGGGCTCTGGTCTGCACCGAGACTTGTCCAGTACTCGGTCGCGCTAGCGACTTGTCCGCCCTGGACCGTCCAGAACGACGCCACCCGGAACACACCCAGGCTGTCGTGCGGTACCTCCACCTCGGAGACAACCTGGTCGCCCGCCGCCACGATCCTGAGCACCCGAATCGTCCAGCCCTCCGGGTACTCGCGGTTCACGGCGACGAAGTTGCCGCTGCCGACGATGCATTCCCGGCTGACCGGCCACTCGACGACGGCATCCTGCGCAATCAGATCGGCGAGGCCCGCCCAGTCCCGCGCCTGGATCCTATTCCACAGCGTTTCGATCACCTTCGCTGGCTCCATGGGCACAGATTGCCAGAGGCCTCTGACAATCTGTGCCCAGCGACGGGGGCGGCCGATGTGCTCAGGTGCCGGCCAGAAGCTGATCGGGAGGGTCGGGGCGGAGGGCCTGGGCCGAAGCTGGCCAGGACGACAGCGAGACAGTTGCGCTGAGGTCCGGTCCGGGCTGGCGGGCTTTGCGGCGCTCGCGGTCAGCGCAGCACGAGCCTGCGGGCGTCGTCACTATCTGGCGCGCGCGGCGGGATCTCATGCCGGGTTCCGCCGGTTCCGCCGGTTCCGATGTTTCTTGCCTGGCCACGCTTAACGATGGCGGCCACGGCCACGATCGTGAACGAGAAGGCGATCGCCATTCCGACCAGGACCGCCAGAGCCACCAGCGTGTCGTTCAGAAGCTGCACGTCGACCATCTGAGGTTCCCTTCCATGATCTTGTTTACAACGTTTACTACAACGACGATAGAACACTGTAGTAAACGTTGTCAACTCGTCCTAGCCGTGTTAACGCTCGGAGCGGATCAGCTGGGCCGGTCCTTCGACCATGCCATTGACGGACGCTTTTGGTCAGGTCGTCGCGGTTCGCGACGGGCGGATTGGGGGAGTGCGGCTGTGCTCGCATTCCGGACTTGCCTTGACCTGGGCTGTTGGAGGACGATGCGTGGAATGCCCGTGGCGAAGGACTGGTGTATGGGTATGGCTTCTAGCGGCCGGTTTGCGGCCAGCTCATCGCCGTCACCTGCGGCCGGATCGGCGTGCGCGTCGGTCCGCGGCGGCCGGCCGCCGCGGCTGGCCTGGCCGTGACAGGCGGGTCGCAGCCGCTGGCTGTGGTGCTGGCACTGGCCGGCAGTGGGTGTTACGCCGTCGCCGTGGTGACCCAGCAGAAGGTCGCCGCGCGGGTGCGGTCGGAACGGGCCTTTGACCCGTCGGTGCTGACCCGACTGGTCCGCAGGCCTGCCTGGCTGGCTGGGCTGGTAATGGTGATCGCAGGGTTCTCGCTGCAGGCAGCGGCGCTTGGCCTAGGTCGGCTGGTGCTGGTCGAGCCGGTCTTTGCCAGCGGCCTGCTGTTTGCCCTGGCGCTGTCTGCCTGGCGGGACCGGCGCCAGCTACGCGCCGTTGAATGGGCGGCCGCGCTGGCGGCGGTCGCGGGGCTTGCCGTCTTCCTTGGGGCGGGACAGCCTGCTGGCGGGCAGCGCACCGCGAGTGCGGCGGCGCTCGGGCTGACCGCGGCGGCGGTGGCCGGGCTGGTGGTGTTGTGTACGCTGCTGGCCGGCCGGTTCCCGGCGTCGTACCGGGCCCTGGCGCTCGGCATGGTCGGTGGCACAGCCGCCGGAGCAAACGATGGACTGACGAAATCGGTCGCGGTGCTGGCTGGCCGTCACGGGCTGGGGCTCCTCGCCGACCCGCGGCTCTACCTCCTGGTCGTGGTCGGCCTGCTGACCTATACGATCCAGCAGAACGGTTACCGAGCCGGTCAGCTCACCGCCTTCCTCCCCGCATTCGCGGTCGTCGAGGCGGTCAGCGGGTCGCTGCTTGGCCTAGTCATCTACCACGAGCGGCTGAGCGCCAGGCCAGCTCAGATCGCAGTGGAAGTAGTCGCCTGCGTCGCAGCGTCCTGGGGCATTGCCTGGCTCGCCAAGCCAGCCATGGCCAGCGCCGCCCAGCCCGCCGTCGTCGTCCCGGTCGGCCCGGTCGGCCCGGTGGCCGCTACCAGCGCCGAAGACACGCCGTAATCGGGCATGCCAGCCAGAGCAGCCGCGCTTGTCGCGGCATCTGGCCGGGCTTTGGGCTCGCGGGGAGGTCGGCCTGTCGCTGGCGACTGGCCGGGATTGTGACTCGCGAGCCTGTCGCCCAATCGCCGGGTGGCTATGCTCGCCGGTCGACTGCTTCCAGCGCTTTGTGCACTGCCTCGCGCGCAGAAGCAGCGGACACGAACGTCGTCATGAGCCCGCGCAGCGGTTCGCGGACCTCCCAGCCTCTGATCACGATCGTTGGCTTTCCGGTCCGCAGCGCCAGGGCTATCTCGCTCATGGTGCCCCAGCTGCCGCCGATGGCGATAACGGCGTCGCACACTCCGACGACAAGACCGTTGCGCAGCTCCCCGATCCCGGTCGGCAGCACGATTGATAGGTAGCGATTTCCGGCTGCGCGATCGCGACCGGGCAGCAGACCGACGGTCAGGCCTCCCGAGCCGGACGCTCCCTGGCACGCAGCTGCCATGACACCGCCAAGCCCGCCGCACACCAGGATCGCGCCACGTTCCGCCAGCAGACCGCCGACCTCTGCGGCAATGTCCGTTTCTTCGGTGGTGGCATCGTCGCCCGGACCAACGACGGCCACGTATATCGCATCACGTGACAGGCTGCCGGGCGTGGACGAGGCCATAACGGCTACCCCCTATCCGCTGGGCTGAAAGCATCCTGCCACGTTGCCGTGCAAGCAACCGGACAAGCGTGCGGCCTCGGGTTCATCGGTGGCGGCCGCGCGGTGGTTGAGCATCTGGTGCGCACCGGCTAGCGTGCGATCATGTCCACCGGCTGGCCAGCGGCCTCGTACGAGCAGTGGCGCGCAACCTGCGACACACTGCACGCGCATACCCAGGTGCTCGGCAAGCTAGCGGCCAGGCTCGCTCCGCCCGAGCCGCAGTTGCAGCATACGGCGCTGCGCCTGACCGCGCGGGGCTGGGAGACGGCACCGCTGCCGGCGCCGGACGGCTCGGGGGTCCTGGTTGTCGTACTCGATCTGCGAAACCACGAGGCGGTCGTCGAGCACAGCAGCGGACAGAGTGAACGGGTTGCGCTCACCCCGGACCGGCCGGTCGCTGAGGTGACGCGTGCGGTGCTGGCGGTGGTGCGCAGCATCGGCGGCCCGGTGCAGTTCCACCCGACGCCGCAGGAAGTTTCGTGGACCGTGCCGCTGGACCAGGATTACGAGCACGCGCACTATGACCGCGACCAGGTGGCAGCCTACTTCGCCGCTGCGACCCGGGCGGCGTCGGTGCTGGCGGCGTTCCGCGCGCCCTACCGCGGGCGCAAGTCGCCGGTCAATGCGTGGTGGGGATCCTTCGACCTGGCAGTGAACCTGTTCTCAGGCTGGCCGGCCGAGCCGCCGTCTGATGACTTCATCATGCGCAATTCGATGGACGCGCAGGAGGTCGCGGTCGGCTGGTGGCCAGGGGATGCACGCCACCCGGCGGCAGCGTTCTACGCGTACGCGCACCCGGCGGCAGCTGGCTTCGGGCAGGCCGACCTCTCCTTGCCAGGTGCATACTGGGACGCTGCCCTGGGGGAATATCTGCTTCCCTGGGACGCTGTGCGCTCATCCCCGGATCCGCATGCGGCGGCATTGGAGTTCGCCCGCTCGGCGTTTCGCCATGCCTGCCTGGTGTGCGAATGGGATCCGAAGCTCGCCGCCACCGCCGACGGGACACCGCCGCCCGTCGCCTGAAGTCCGGTTAGGTCCTGCCCATGAGAACGCGGCCAAGGTCCCCCGCACGCCGCATCGCCCCCGTTGCCGCCTGCGCCGCAAGCCGTGAAAATCCGAGCAGCAGCGGGTAGGGGTGCTCGGCCGCGAGACGGCTGAGTGCCGCTTGCATCTGTCCGGTGATGTCGTCATAGCATGCCGCGACCATCTTCGGGTCGTCGGCGGCGCCTGGGCCGTAACCCGTCCAGTCGAGCGGAGGCAGGAACTCGACGGTGAGCTGGGCCGGCATCGGCGGCGGCGGCGACAGGATGGACGTGACGCCGAAGGGCAGGCCAGCGAGTAGGGGAAAGACGTTGATCCGCAGTTTGCGCAGGCCGACGGCGCGGGCGAGACGTTCACCACGGGTCAGCACTACGACAGCGTGCTGTCCGCCGTGGGCGACAACCGGCACTACAGGTACCCCGCAGCGAAGGGCGAGCCGCACGAAGCCCTTCCTACCGCCGAAAACAACCTCGTTGCGTTGGGTCCACGGGCGGCAGGCCTCAAGGTCCCCTCCCGGGTAAACCAGGACGCACGCTCCGCGCCTCAGTGCGGACTCGGCTTCACCAGTGCTGGCTGGGACTGCGCCGAGCCGGCGCAGGAAGGGTCCGATGCCTGGCACGGCGAACAGGAGGTCATAGGCGAGCAGGTAGGTCGGCGTGCCGATGCCACGGCGTGACATCAGTGCCTGCCCGCAGATCCACGCCTCGGGCACGTAGAACAGGCCCGAATGATTACCAACCACCAGCACGGGGCCGCTCGCTGGCAGCCGGTCGAGCCCTCGCACCTCTGGAGTGAAATAGCTCGTGTAGCGGGCGATGGTCGGCAGCTGCCTGCGGATGAACTCAGGATCGCGCTGCAGCGTGCTGTCGGCGCGCGCCGCCGCGATCCGCTGCACAAGCGGCGTGAGCACCCAGGCCGACAAGTCACGGTCAGCCTTCGGGCCTGCGGGCTCAGGCGTCGGGCCTGCGGGCTCAGGCGTCGGGCCTGCGGGCTCAGGCGTCGGGCCTGCGGGCTCAGGCGCAACGTGGCCAGGCATACTTTCCTCCTAATTCTTACGCTGCCCGCATGCGCGTCGGCCAGGAAGGGCCGTTGGTCAGCAAGTGCCAGGATCTAGGTCAGGGATCGCCGCCGAGCCCTCAGCGACTTGCTGGTAACGGCGGAGATTGCTGGACGCGGCGGCACAGGCTGATCAGCAGTCAGCCCCAGTCAGTAGTCGGTCGCGTCAAGTGCTGGCGGGATATGGTCGTCGTCGATGGCGTACGCAAGCTGGGCTGCGACATCGATCACGCCGTCCACGGCGCGGGCCATCTTGACCGCGAGTCCGACCATGCTCTTGTGCTCAACCTCGCCGCTCATGGTCACCGCGCCGTCGGCGACAGTTACCTTGACCCGGCCAGGATCGGTGCCGAGGTAGTGGCTGATCACATCGCGGACGATCTCGTCCCTGATCTCGTCGTCTGATCGCAGGTAGACCTTCAGCAGATCACGAGGCGTGACAATACCCGCCAGCCGGCCATCGGCGTCGGTGACCACGAGATGCCTGACGTGATGGCGGTCGAGTTCCCTCGCCGCTTCGACAATGCTGGCATCTTGCCCGATGGTCACCGGGGGTGAAGTCATCAGCTCCCTGGCGGTCAGGCCGGCGGCCCGCGCTCTGCGTTCGCGATATCGCCATCGCGGTAGTCGTCTTGCGCTCGGGTCGTCCTGGTATTCCTCCTTGCGGAGCAAGTCGACCTCTGAGACGACACCAGCCACCCGGCCGTCGGCATCAAGCACCGGGAGCGCGCTGACGCCACGCCGGGCCAGAGTGCTGACCAGTTGAGTGAAGGGCGTGTCCACGGTAACCGTGGCCACGTCGGCCGTCATCACCGCGCGGACAGCACGGTGAACCATCGCAGCCTCCTCAATCTGCCCGCATAATACCCGCGGCACTGGCCGGGCTATCGGCGAGCACCGGGCGACATGCGGGTCAAGGTTGTCAGGGTAGGCAACCTCTCGCGGTAGCAACAGGGCCGGATAACGCAGACCCGGCGCCGATGGGTCACCAGCGGACTATAGGGTCGAAGATTGGCCAGGTCAGACATCATCACGCTATCGAGTAGAGCGAAGGGATGAGTTATGGACGTCGAGAGGGCCTTTGAAGTCGCGCTTGACCATTACCGCAAAGGGAATAGCTTGCTTAGCTTCGACGAGGCGGTGCCCATCGAGGAGCAGGTTCTGCATCTTTCCAGGGCGAACGCGCATTTCGGGGCAGGCAACCTGGCATTGGCGCTGGCCCGTGCTCAGGAAGGGCAACTGGGGGAAGGGCAGACCGACCGGTCCGGCGGCGGGTCCTAGCCGCGAGCATCAGCATGCGGCCTAGCAGCCAGTGCGGCAACATTGGCCTGCCTAGCCGCCGCTAACCCCGATCGGTTAGCGCCAGTCGTCGATTACGTAGCTCTCGGAGACGTTGTAACCAGCCGCGTTGGGCCGGTGCATCGCTACTCCCTGCATGGCGGCCCGGAACCCCCGTTCAACCAGCGCGCTCCAGGCTCGATCCCGGCCAGCGTTAGCGCCGACCGCGAGCACCGAGGCTCCGCGGTCCGCGGCCAGATGCTGACATGCGTCCACGAGCAGCGAGAAGTTGTCGGCCGCCTTGGGGCCGGGCCGCACGCCGCCGAACTTCACGTAGCAGTTTCCCCCGCCTGCTTCGGTGCCGGGTCCGACGTGGCAGACGGCCACGCCTTGCAGGCCAACGGTGTCATCGAGCAGCACGGTATCTCCCAGCCCCTGGGCAAGTACTGCCTCGATCTCGCGGCTGACGTCCAGACCCGCATAGATCGAGTCGGTGAGCTCGCGGATCGACGTCATGATCCCTGGTCGTTCGGGCGCGGCGATTTCCGAGACTCTCGAATACCTCGGTACCGCTTTGATCGGCTCCACAGGCCTGGACATGATCGCGGTGAGAAAACGAGGCCAGAACCCGAACTTCTGGTACAGGCCGACGTGCTTGGCGCTCGAGGCGAACGTGAACAAGCCCGCGTTGCGGGTTCCCCAGGTGTCGAAGAGCTCGACGGTTGGCTCCAGCAGGCGCTGCGCGATCCCACGATCCCAGTGGGCTGGGTCGATCGTGAGGGGGCCGAAGAAGCCGACGGTGCCCCAGTTGGTGACGAAGTTCGAGCCGGCCAGCTGCCCGTCGATTTCGGCCGCGAACGCCGCATTCGGGTCGGCGAGCCAGCGTGTGCGCACGCAGTCAGCGTCCCCGAAGAAGTGCTCCGGATCAGGCGCACCCAGGAAGGTGCCGAACGCCACCCGGAAGATGCGGTCAGCCGCCGCGAGATCGGCCTCGCCCAGTGAACGGATGACAATGTCGCTCATCGCTTCCCCCCTGGAGCCGCTGGCCTGCTGCGCTGAGGCACATTAGACCATCCTCGCGGCGTACCGGCAGGCCGACCTGAGCCGGCTGCCGAGGTAGATGTCGATGCCCGCATGAGCCTTCGCTCGCCGCCAGCGGTCATCAGCCGCACCGTTTCTCTGCCATCACCGACGCAGAGTCCGGGCAGCCGGCGAACAGCCGTCGTCGCGCCATCAGAATGGACCGTGCAGGTACCCCTTGAGCATCCGTTGAAGCCTACTGGCCCGAGCGGAGCTGGTTCGGACGCGTCCCCTACGCTCATGTTGCTGTGACGAGTGACGATGACAGCCACTACGGCGTGCAGGTATTCAACGTCCTCCGCGGGGAGGCCAGCCAGATCCGGTCGACGCCGTTCGGAGACGTCGGGACGGTGTTCTCTGGACGCGGCATCGAAGTGGTGTGGGTGAGCAAGCTGGACGAGCCCGTGGACGAAGACTGGTTCTCGTCCGAAGATATTGACCTGATCCTGGTGATCCAGGGGCAGCTGAAATTCCAATTCGAATCGGCCAGCCTGCCCGACCGGGTGCTAGGCGTAGGAGAAGCGCTGGTGCTGGCTGCCGGTACGCGGTGCCGTGCCTACCGATGGCCGCGAGATGCCAGTGACGCGACCGTCTTCGTCGCTGCCTACCCGACTAGCCCGGTCCAGGCGGCAACCGGGCACGGTGAATAACGCCGGAGGTAGCGTCGATGCTCGGCTGTTGCGACACTGCCCCGGCCGAAGACCTCACCTGCCGCCGCCGCTCGACAGGCACTTCAGGAGTCCAGCTGCGAACCACTGCAGCTGCGACTGCTGGTGAGGCCGTAGCCCGTCGGCAGTCAGGCCTGCGCCAGCGCGGCGCGGCGGGCGAAGAGCTCCTCCGCGGCCGCCTGGGCCCGCTGGCGGACCGTGTCGGCATTCACCGAGAGCACTCGTCCCCGGTCGACCAGCAGCCGGCCGTCGACCCACACCTGATCGACGTCGTGCCCGCTGGCGGCGAATACCAGGTGCGCCACCACGTTCGCATCCGCCCCGTGCAGCAGTGGGGTCAGATGCGGTGCTCGGAGTTCGACGGTCACCAGGTCCGCCTGCTTGCCCGGTTCCAGCGAACCGGTGACGTCAGCCAATCCCAGGACCCGGGCTCCTTGCAGGGTGGCCATCGCGAGCACGTCCCACGGATCGCCCGTGGTGGGGTCGCCGGTGGTGAGCTTCTCCAGCAGCGCGGCGAACTTCATCTCTTCGATCAGGTCCAGGTTGTTGTTCTCCTTCTCGCCGTCGGTGCCGAGCCCCACCGGCACTCCGGCCGCCCGCAGGACACCCACCGGTGCCGCCCCCGAGGACAGCTTCATGTTCGAGCAGGGGCAGTGCACCACCGAAGTCCCTGAATCGGCGAGCAGCTCGATCTCACGGTCATCCGGCCAGACGCAGTGCGCGATCACGGTTCGCGGGCCGAGGACACCGAGGGCGGCCAGTCGCTGCACCGGCCGGCAGCCGTAGCGCCGCAGCGATTCCTCAACCTCCCACGACATCTCCGAGGAGTGGGTGTGCAGGCCGGTATCGAACTCGGCGGCCAGCGCAGCGGCAGCGGTGACCGTCTCCGGCTTGCAGTAGAACAGATGCTCCAGCCCCACCCAGGCCCGGACCCGGCTGCTGGCACCAGAAGCGCATGTCGTCAGCAGGCGGCGGGTGGAGTCCATCGATTCGAAGTAGTCGTACCCGTCCTCATCGGCCAGATACGGCACGAGGGTCGCCCTGATCCCGACCGCTTCGGCGGCCCGGGCGGAGCCTTCGAGGTAGCGCCACATGTCCATGACCGAGGTCGTACCGAACCGCAGCCCCTCCGTGTAGGCGAGCAGCGACGCCGCCTCGGCGATTTGCGGGGTCAGCGCCCGGTGCGCCGGGTCGACGTAGGACCGCAGCCAGTCGAACAGCGTCTTGCCCTCGGCCGTGCCGCGGAGCAGGCCCGAGTGCAGATGCGCGTTGTGCAGGCCAGGCAGAACCGCATGCCCGGTCGCGTCCACGACATCCGCGCCCTGCGCCAGGGCGTCTACCTGGTCGACCGGTCCTACCGCGGCGATACGGCCGCCTTCGACCAGGACCGAGCCCGGGTCGTGCACCACCCGGGATCCGGTCATGGGGAGCACGATCCCGTTCCGCAGCACGAACCGTTCCGCCATGACGCCTCCGCCGTGCCGATATGCCAATGTGCCGCCTGCTGATCTGCCGCCGTGCCGATGTGCCGATGTGCCGGCGTGCCGACAGTCAATCCGCTGGCCGATCGGCTGACAAGGGTGCGGGCGGACTCTCGCGCGTCGTGACCGCGGCTGCGATGATCGCAGAGACGGGGTCGCCACCGGCGGTGCCGGTGGCCGCCGCGACCTCGCTGGTCCTCGAGGAGGCCACGATGGTGGAACATTTCGTCTGGATGACGACACGCCAGATCAAGCCAGGCACGCTGGCCGACTTCGAGACGGCCTGGCGGCCGGAACCGCACCCGGAGGGCATGCTTCGCGCCTACGTGTACTGGTCCGAGGATGAACGGGAGATCGTTGGAGTTTCGTTCTGGGACTCCAGGGACTCATGCGAAACCTGGCGGGCCTCCGAGGCAGCGGCGCGTCGGCACGAGGCGATGCAGCCCTATGTGCTCGAGGAAAAGGAAGCCTTCTACCGCGGCCGCGAGCTCATCGTGCCAGCTCGTTAGGCGCGACGGGAGGGCTGACGTCGGTAGCGTCCGAGTTCCGCCGGGCGTAAGGGGCCGCGATTCGCGTCATCCATGGGCGGCGGTGACGTAGCTGCCATGGCGCCCGCGCCGGCCGACGGTGATGACTCCGGCGATGATCAGCAGCGGCGGCGGGTAGGTGAACGCGATGAACTCCAGGTCGGACGGCCAGGTCCCGTACGCCTGCACGCCTAGGCCCATCATCCAACGCAGACCTGCTCATCTTGTCGGTCCCGGTCAGGCCAGACCGTCCGCAGCGAGCCGCCGCGTTGCGACGGCGGCGTTGGCCCGGAGGCGATCAGCCTCGGCCGCGAGGCGCTGTGCGCCAGCGTCGGTAAGCCGGTAGTAGCGGCGCAGCCGCGCATCCACGATCTCCTCCCGGTCGGCCTCGACCAGATGCTCGGCGACCAGGCGGTCCAGTGCGGCATACAGCGTTCCGGCGCGCAGCCGCACCCGGCCGCCGGAGATCTGCCCGATGTCGGTCATGATCCCGTAGCCGTGCTGTGGGCCAGCCGCCAGCGCGGTGAGTATCAGGAATGTCGGCTCCTGCATGGCGCGACGGCTCATACCAGAGGTATATACCGTTCAACAGTACATAGCAAGATCTCGGCCCGAGATCGCTGCGTCACGCGGCGGGCAGAGCAGCCGGCGGAAGGACAGGTGCGGCAGCGTGCGAGCGGCGCAAGGGATCGGCTGGGGGAGTACCGCAGTCCTGACCCGCCCCTGGGCCACCGACGATTCCGAGGCAGGTCCCTACGCCATGCTGGTCATCCTGCACCGTCGGCAGCTAGTAGCGGCGCCGATGGATGGCGTCGGGCCGCCCAGTATTTGACTGGGATTACGCAATCCCCCGGCGCTAGTGTGGCGGCATGCGGCCAGACCAGGCACCGGCCGGCTCACCGTGGCGCGTCACCGCGGGTGAGCAGGCTCCGGACACGGTTGACCGACTGCTTCGCGCGCTGCCCGGATGGTTCGGCATTGAGTCGTCGATCATCGACTACGTCGAGGCGGCTCGTGCGCTTCCTACCTATCTGGCCTGGCCAGGTTCAGGTTCCGGGTCCGCAGCGGCACATCTGCCGGTGGGCGTGCTGCTGGCCGCCAGGCACTTCCCGGCTGCCGCGGAGATCCACCTGATGGCAGTCGACCCGTCGATGCACCGCCGTGGCGTTGGCCGTGCTCTGGTCCAGGCGCTGGAAGCCAATCTGGTTGCCGACCAGGTCAGCCTGCTCCAGGTGAAGACGCTCGGCGCGTCGCATCCGGACCCGGGCTACCGCGAGACCCGGAGGTTCTATCGACGGATGGGCTTCCAGCCGCTGGAAGAGATCCACGACCTATGGCCGGAAAATCCGTGCCTGATCATGATCAAGATCCTTAAGCTGCCGGTCGAGCCTTGACGCCGTGCAGGGTTCTGGTCAGCCGGTTGGATGGTCAGCCGGTTGGCCGGCCAGCCGGTCGCGGCTCGGCCGGCGGGAGATGACAGCAAGCTCGCCACCGTCGGTCATCAGGACCTCGACTCCGGCGCCGAAGTGGGTGCTCAGCAGGTCGTCACGGAGGACAGCGGCGGGTTCGCCGCTGGCTGCTACCCGGCCGTTTGCCAGCAGCACCAGCCGGTCAGCGAACTGACCGGCCAGCGTGAGGTCGTGGATGGCTGAGAGCACCGTCAGCGAGTGCTCCAGGCGCAATTCGTCGACTAGCTCAAGCGCGTCGACCCGGCGGCCGAGATCGAGTGCGCTGGTTGGTTCGTCGAGCAACAGGATCGGCGCCTCCTGGGCCAGGGCACGGGCCAGAACGAGCCGTTGCGCCTCACCTCCAGACATGGTGCGCAGCGGCCGTCCGGCCATGTGCGACAGAGCCATCCGGTCCAGCAGGTTCGCGCAGATCCGCCGGTCGGCCTCGGATTCCACCTGGAAGTAGCCGATATGCGGGGTCCGGCCGAGCAGCACGTAGTCGCCTCCGGTCATCTCCGGCGGCAGTTGGGGCTGCTGCGGAACGTAGGCGATCAGCCGGGCCAGCTGGCGATGGGTTAGGCCACCGGATGTCCGGCCGCCGAGCCAGACGGTTCCCTTCGAGCGCACCATTCCGGCCAGCGCCCGCAGCAAGGTCGTCTTTCCCGCGCCGTTCGGCCCGATCAGGCCGACCCATTCGCCGGCCGCCACGCTGAGGCTGACCGAGTCAAGCGCCACGGCGGTGCCGAAGGTCACCCTCAGATCGGCTGTGCTGATCACGCGACATCGCCGCTGGTGCGCCGCGACCGAAGTACGAACAGGAAGAACGGGGCGCCGACGGCCGCGGTGATCACTCCGATCGGCACCTCGGCCGGGGCCTGAACGGTCCTGGCGGCAATGTCGGCGAGCACCAGGAATGCCGCGCCGCCGATCATGGAGACCGGTAGGACCACCCGGTAGCTCGGACCGGCTGTCAGCCGGATCGCATGCGGGACGATGATGCCGACGAAGCCGATCAGTCCGCTCACGGCGACCGCGGCCGCGGCACCGAGAGTCGCCGCGATCACTACGATCAGCCGGAGCCTGGCGACATTCACGCCAAGGCTGCCGGCCTCGGTCTCGCCGACTCTGAGCACGTCAAGCAGCCGTCGGTGGGCCAGCAACGCCACGGCCGAGACCAGCACGTAAGGGATGATCAGCTGCACCTGGCTCCAGTCGGCCCCGGACAGCCCGCCCAGGATCCAGCCGTAGATCGATTGCAACGACTGCGCGTGCGACTGCTGTAGATACGTCTGCCCAGCGGTCAGCAGTGCGGCGACCGCGACCCCGGCGAGCAGGATGGAGGCCGTACCGGCGGTGGTCCTTGGGCCGGCGCCCTGACTGGCCTCGTTCCCGCGCCGCCCAGCTCCTGCGCCAAGTGAGTAGGTGAGCGCGACGGCACCAATCGCGCCAATGAACGCGGCCGGCGGTAGCAGGGCCGGGCTGGCCCCGCTGATGATCACGGTGGTCGCTCCGAGCCCGGCGCCGGCCGCGACCCCGAGCAGATAGGGGTCGGCCAGCGGGTTGCGGAAGACACCCTGGTAGGCGGCCCCGCCCCCGGCCAGCATCGCGCCGACGAGGGCGCCGAGCACCACTCGCGGCAGCCGGATCTGCCAGATGATGGCGGCGTCGATGGCCGACACCGAAACTACCGGATGCCACGGCAGGTGGATCAGCACAGCGTCGGCAACCGCGCCGAGCGGCACCTGGGCCGGACCGATCGCTACCCCCGCGATAACCGCGATGACCAGCAAGGCGGTCGCGACGATGATCGCCCTGCCGACCCGGGCCCGGCTGATCGCGCCAGGCCGCGACTGCGGCCCTGACGTCGGAACCGAACGACCGGACTCGGTTGCCCGGTCGGCAGCCGCCGGGCCAGCCGGTGCCGCCGGAAGATCCGAAGCTGGTGCAAATTCAGGCTCCGCGGCCTCGGCGCCCGGGCCGGGCGCTGGCGGGCCTGGCCCGTCGGCACCCGGCGGACGGCCCGGAGCTACTGCTTTCACTGACCGCCTTCCAGGGCGGTCAGCACCGTGCGGAGCAAGTTGGTGATCCGTGGTCCCCAGCGGGACGCGATGTCGTCGTTGAGCACGATGACGTGCTTGGACTTGACCGCCGTGAGTCCGGCCCAGCCTGGCCGGGCCGCGACGGTGACGGCATTCTGATGGCAGCACACGGTGTCCGCCAAGATGACGTAGTCCGGGTTAGCTTGCACGATGAATTCGGCCGAGAGCTGCGGGTAACCGCCGGACGCCGCCGCGCCCTTGGCTGCGTCCGCGATGCTCTTCATGCCAAGCAGGCCGAGCAGCGTGCCGATGAACGTGGATGACGTGACCGAGTAGTAGGTCTGGTCAAGCTCGTAGTAATAAGTCAGCGGCTTGGCGTGGTGCGGCACCGAGGCCACGATCTGGCTGACCTGGCTGCGCATGCTGGCGACCTCCTGCCTGGCCTGCTGAACATGACCGGTGGCCGCGCCGAGCTGATCGAACTCGGAATAGACGCCACTCAGGCTGATCGGAGCCGGCAGAGCCAGGACCGGGATGGAGAAGGCGGCCAGGCGCTTGGTCAGCGCGGTGGCGTCGAACGATGCGACCACCAGATCTGGTTTCTCGGCGACAATCGCCTCGACATTGGGACTGAACCCAGACAGCTTGGTCTTCGGTGCTTGGGCCGGATAGTCGGAGTCAGCGTCAACGGCCTTGACCTGGCGGCCGGCGCCGATGGCGTACAGCATTTCGGTGGCGGTCGGGGACAGCGAGACGATCGCGTTGGGCAGCTGACTGACATGCACTGTTCCGTTAGCCGCCGTAATGGTGACTGGGAAAGCGCCGCTGGCGGCGGTGCCGGCCGGGCGGCTGGCACCATTCGACGTCTGGCTGGCGGCTGTGCTCGCGCAGCCGGCCGCGGCCGCGGTGATAACCGCGGCCAGCGCGATGACCGGCAGTCGGCGGGAGAGAACCCGCATGATCATTCATCCTCCGTCTGGTCGTGGAGGACGAAGTGCGTCCGTTGCGACACCCGGAGGGATCGGAACGAACCGCCCTTCCTCCGAGGACAGGTCGTCGACACTGGCCAGGCGTCCGGGCTAGTCCTCCTGGCGGAGGCATCACCGTTGCGGGACAGCGCCGGATTCGCACCGGCTTCGCTGGGCTCAGCGACATCCCGGGGCTGACCCGAGACACCGGAAGCCTACTGCACGCAGGCTCGCTGTGGCGTGAGCCGCGCACTCCCGTGCACCGCAATCCGCGGCAGGCACCAGCCGGAGCCAGATGTGGGCCGACGCCCAGGAAACGCCCGGCTCCTAAGGGCGCGGACCTCTTGCCTAAATATCACCCGGACAGGGCCAGAATCAGCAAGACCATGGCCGTGCAGATCTCGATCATGGCGCCGAAGACATCGCCGGTCATCCCGCCAAGCCGCCTCCGGGCGACCGCATGAAGTGCGGCGGCGCAGAGCAGTCCGGCCAGCACCGCCGCCAGGCCGCGGACGGCGAGGGCAAGGCCGCCCAAAGCTGCCCCGGCCGCGGTGACCGCCGCGAGCAGCGCCGTCAGGACCGCCGCCCTGCCTCGTGCCGTCGTGGCACCGGCGATCAGGGCACCGAACCCCTCGGCTCGCGCAGCAGGCGAGCCAGCCGCCAGGATCACCACGACCCGGCTGGTGACCACGGCCACCACAAGAGCCACCGTGGCCGGCACTCCTGGTGCCAGCGTGGCGAGGGCCGTGACCTGCAGCAACACGACGAACAGCAGCGCAGCCACACCGAGCGGGCCGACATCGGAGCGACGCATGATGTCCAGCGCTTCCTGGCGAGGGCGGCGGCTGCCGAGCCCGTCGACCGTGTCGGCGAGCCCGTCGAGATGCAGTCCGCCAGTGAGCAGCGCAAGCACCGCGACCGCCAGCGTCGCGGCCAGCAGCCTGCGTGGCGCGGAGTGGCCGCCGACCTCGACGGCGAACAGCACCGCTGCCGCCACCGCTGCGAGCAAGCAGCCAAGAGCCGGCAGCCACAGAATCGCCCGGGCGGCGGTGTCCTTGCGGATTTCGGCGGGACCAGCCACCGGAACCACCGTGAACAGGCTCAGTGCCGCCCGCCAAGCCGGAGCCGGCGGTGCTGTCATCGCAGCCGCCTCGCGATGCCGGCAGTGCAGAGCCAGACCTCGTGGCACTCGGCGGCGATCCGAGCATTGAGCACGCCAAGCTCGTCCCTGAACCGCTGCCCGGACAAGGTCGCGGGCACGACCCCAGATCCGACCTCGTTGCTGACCGCCACCACGTAGCGCCGCGTTGCCTGCCACGCCGCTATTAGCCCGTCCAGACGCGCCGCCAGCTTGAGGTCCGCACCGGGGTCGCCGGTCCACAGACCGCAGTCCTCCATGACCCGGGCCAGCCAGGTGGACAGGCAGTCGATCAGCACCGGTGCGCAAGCCTGCGGTGCGGCCAGTGCCCGATCCACGTCGAGCGTCTCCGCCGTCCGCCAGTGTGCTGGGCGGCGCCTGCGGTGGTCGCGAATGCGCGCGTCCCACTCGGGGTCGCCGGCGCCCGGAGCCGGGCCAGTGGCGATGTAGTCGACTGGTCCGTGGTCGGCCAGCATCGCTTCGGCGTTCACCGACTTCCCCGACCGCGCACCGCCGAGAACCAGGATGCGCCTCGGCCGGCCGGCGGCGCCGGCCGGTAGCCGTCCAGGCACGGACGCGGTGGCGACCACGGCTTCGTCTGCCCCGACGCACCAGATCCGCTGCCGCTCGGCGTCCGCGGCGACTGCGGCGTCGACCTGCGCCTGGTTCGTGCAGCCCAGCGCCAGCCAGGCCCCGTCCAGATCGGTGGCGAGGTAACCGCGCCTGCGAACCGCGATGAGCCCGCGGGAAGCCAGGTCGGCCAGCGCCGGGCTCAGCTCGGGGGCGATCACCAGGACCTCGGCACCTGCCACCCGCAGTCCGGCCACCCGCTGCGCGGCGGCGGACCCCCCGCCTACCACGACGGCGAGCCGGTTCTGCATCCGCAAGCTCACCGGGTAGGTCATCCCCTCCGGCTGGCCGGCCCTGCCTTCGTCCACTGGGTCACGCCTTCGCGCTGGAGACGCCCGCGCCGTCGAACGTCGCGACCTCCCGCAGCACCCGGACCGCTGACTGCACGATCGGCAGCGCAAGCGCGGCCCCCGAACCTTCGCCGAGGCGCAGCTCGAGATCCAGCAGCGGCCGCAGCCGCAGCGTGCTCAGCGCGCGCCGGGCACCTGGTTCGGTGGAGAGGTGACCTGCCACCATGCAGTGGACGGCATCGGGCGCGATGGCGCAGGCCGCCAGCGCCGCCGAGCAGGCGATGACGCCGTCCAGCACCACCGGCACCCGCAGCGCCGCCGCACCGAGCAGGAAGCCGGCCAGGGCGGCATGTTCCAGTCCGCCGACGGCCGCAAGCACGCCTACCGGATCGGCCGGATCCGGCCGGTGACGGGCGAGCGCACGGCGCACCACGTCCACCTTGCGCGCCCAGGTCTCGTCATCGACGCCGGTTCCCCGGCCGGTGACATCGGCCGGGTCGGAGCCGGTGAACGCCGCCACCAGTGCCGCCGACGCGGTGGTGTTGGCGATGCCCATGTCGCCGGTCAGCAGGCAGCGGTTCCCCGCGGCTACCAGGTCACGCGAGATCTCGATGCCCACCTCAATCGCGCGCTCGGCCTCCTCCCGGCTCATGGCCGGCTCGGTTGTCATGTCGGCCGTGCCGGCCCTGACCTTGCGCGGGAGCAGGCCCAGGGCAGGCGGGAGCTCAGCGGCGACGCCCACGTCTACCACGCAGACCTCCGCACCGGCCTGCGAGGCGATCGCGTTGACCACTGCCCCGGAGGCCAGGAAGTTCGCGACCATCTGAGCGGTGACCTCCTGCGGCCATGGCGTCACGCCCTGGGCGTGTACGCCGTGGTCCCCGGCGAAGATGGCAATCACGGCCGGCTCGGGCATTGGCGGAGGGCACTCTCCGGCCAGCCCGGCGAGACGAACCGACAGCTCCTCTAGCTCGCCGAGGGAGCCGGTCGGCTTGGTCAGCTGGTCCTGCCGCTCCCGAGCCTGGGCGATCGCCGCGACGTCGGGTGGACCGATAGCAGCGACCGTGTCGCTGAGCAGCCGGGCTGGCGGTGCCCCAGGCAGGCCGCGCTGACCCCAGCTTTCGTCGTGCACGGCCCATGCCAGCGGCCGCTGCGTGGCCCAGCCGGACAGCGCGAGCTCGGGCACATCAGGGAACGCCTCGACGTGGCCCATGCACAGGTACGCCACGACCTGGACATGCGCCGGCAACTCCAAGGTCGCAGCCAGCTCACGCTCGTCGAAGAAGCTCACCCACCCGATGCCCAGCCCTTCCGCCCGCGCGGCAAGCCAAAGGTTCTGGACCGCGCAGACGCTTGAGTACGCCGCCACCTGTGGCTGGGCGTGTCGGCCAAGCACGTGCCGGCCGCCGCGGGTGGGATCGCAGGTCACCACGATGTTGACTGGGGTGTCCAGAATCGCCTCGATCTTGAGTCCGCGAAAGGCGAGAGCCCGTGCCCTGGGCAGCGAGGCAGCGAACGCCTCCTGCTGCTCGCGCGCGAGGGCGTGGATCCGCTCGCGCGTGGTCCGGTCCCGCAGCACGATGAAGTCCCACGGCTGGCTCAGGCCGACGCTGGGTGCCTGATGCGCGGCCATCAGCACCCGGGTGAGTACGTCGTCGGGTACCGGGTCCGGCCGGAATCCGCTGCGCACGTCCCGCCGGGCTGCTGCCAGCCGGTAGAAAGCCTCGATGTCGGGTTGTGCGAAAGCGTGATCGTCGGCATGCGGTGGCGGCAGAGCCATGTGCGGCCTTCCTCGGAGTAGCCACGCCCCGGAAATGAAGGATCGACGGCCGGAGTTCCTGGCTCCCGGATCTGATCTGCCCCGGCCCTTTACCGCTGCTCGGTAGAGGCCGCGGGGCAGTCGTTCCCCGGTGACAGTGGCGGGACCGCGCCGGACTTGCACCGGCTTCCTCCACTGCCGTCGACGGACGTGGCCGAGTAGACCACTGTCTGACTGCTCCGTCAACCGAGCGCCAGGTGTCCCGCTGCCGCAAGGTTGGGTGGTTCGCTATGACAGCAAGCGGCCTGATCGGGCTTAAGCTGTCATATGACGGTCGTGACCAGAAGCCCCGGCACCGGTTCGCCGCCAGGTGTCGGTAGGCCATCGCCCGGAACCGAAGGAGTGCCACCGTGTCGGACGTGCACGTCGATCGCGAGCTGGTGATCCCGGAGGGCGGGTTCTGGCCCGCGCCGCAGATCCCGCAGCCGAACATCTACCCGATGGAGTGGCGGGTCGAGACCGAGAAGCTGGCCGCGATCTACCAGAAGTCCAAGGTGCTGGTTTGGAACCCGGCCGATCTGCCGTGGGAGGACCTGCGGGCCGAGGACTTCACCACCGAGCAGCGGCTGGGCATCATGTACTGGTTCTCGGTGCTGGCGAACTTCGACGCATCTGGTCCCGCGGTCTTCGCCAGGGCCACGATCAGGGCATTTGAGCAGCATGAGGAAGACCCGGTCCGCAAGTGCTTCTTCTCGATCACCAGGGACGAGATGAATCACGAGGAGTGCTGCCAGCGCTCGATCGCCGCGGTGTGGCCAGGCGGCCCGCTGAGCTGGACGCCAAAGACGGATCTTGAGCGGGCTGCGCACAACAACATTGGCTGGCTTTACCACAACGGCGGGCGTTACTGGAGCGGTTACAACCGGGCGGTCGACAAGTACTCGCTCCCGGTGCTCTTCACCAGCTTCATGATGGGGGAGATGGCCGCATCGACCCTGTTCAGAGGGATGGCATCGGGGACCAGCCATCCGGTCTTCTCCGACATGTTCCACCGGATCGGCCGCGACGAGTCGCGGCATCTGCAGATCTGCATGACCATCCTGGAGAACCAGTGGCCCGGGCTGACCGACGAGGTCAAAACCACCATCACCAAGCAGCTCAGAGCGGGCTTCATCTTCCTGTCCATGATTCTCTGGGAGCCACCGGACGGGTTCTGGGATCTGCCGCCGTACTTCCTGCCGAACCACCGGCTGCTGATGGATCACGCCAGAGACGCTGGGCTCGGCGTGCTGAGCTATGACGAGCAGGCCGACAACTGGCGCAGCGCGATCGCCAAGATCCGGGTCATCGTGCAGCGCTGGGGGATCGAGTTTCCAGCCATCCCCGAACTCGACATCGAGGGGGTGGATGTCTCAGCGGACATCAACCCCGATGACATCATCCCGGTGTTCTAGCCGGGCCCGGGACTGCCGGGCTCGGGACTGCCGGGCCCGGGACTGCCGGGCCCGGGACTGCACCTGTGCGCTGTGGATGAGTTCGTGGAAAAACGCCTGTTCCTGGGGACAACGTCCCCGGTTCAGTGGACGGTTCTGTGGATGGCTAAAAGATCATGAAAATCTTCTTCTAAGGGTCTTGTGCCAAGCAACTTCCGGGCAGTAGAACTGCTCTACCGCCGAAAACGGAAGCTCCCGAAGGAGACTTCGGGAACGTCGGAGGACCGGGAAACCGGGCCTGCGGCTGGAGGACCGGGCAACCGGAATTCTGGCCGGAGGGCCGGAAACTGGGCCGCTGGCCGGAGGACCGGGCAACCGGGATTCTGGCCGGAGAACTGGGTACTGGACTTCTCGCCGGATAACCGGGCAACCGGATTTCTGGTTGGAAGGCTAGAGAACCGGCTTTCTGACGGGTTTCCTGGACGGCAGTAGGAACGGACAGAGCACGGATCGCCGATTGCCCCGGCGGCCAGCTCGCCGGGGCAATCGGCGAGTTCGCACTGCACCGCCTGGCGGGGCCCCTGCATCTCATACATGCGGGGGCCTTGTCGTTTCTCCCGCGCTGACCTGTCTCGGGCCGCAGCTGGCTGACCCCGCAGCCAAAGCCTGGCCGACCGACATCATGCTGCCCGCCTCGCGCCGTGGCCGGACGACTCACCCCGCATCCGCAATGGTTGGTCTCGTGCCGCAGGTCGGCCTGACCAGCAGCAGCCCGCCTCCTGTCACAGCCCGGCGGCTCGCCGCCATCCGTCCTGGCCGCCCGGTGCCACCGCCGACCAGCTGACAGGCAGCACGCCCGCCTCGCACTGTGGCCAGCCGGCCAATCCGCATCCGTGATGGCCGGTCTGCCGCCGGTCCGTCTGGTGCCGTCGCGTCTGGTGCCGTCGCGTCTGGTGCCGTCGCGTCTGGTGCCGTCGCGTCTGGTGCCGTCGCGTCTGGTGCCGTCGGTTGGCTAGGTGACCCTGCGCTCGCCGTCCTACGTCCCGCCCGTCGTCTGCATTTCCGCGCCCGCCACTGCGGCTTCAGCCAGCGAAAGCGGCCGGAATGCTGTTTCGGACATCCTGTGCACAGGTCTGTGGACGGCTCGGTGGATAACGATGATGAACGGGGGATAACTGGCCGGTTACCTGTGTATGACTAAAGAATCTTGAAATTGCTTCAGAAAACCCTTGTGCTAGGCCCCTGACCAGCAGTAGAACTGCTCTACCACTGAAAACGGGTACATCTCGAGGGCGACTTCGGGGACGCGGGAAGGTCGGGTAACCGGGACTTCCGGCGGGTGTCTTGGACCGGTGGTCGGACGGGCAGTGAATGGAATGCCGAGAAATCGGCGGACCAGTGGAATGCCGAGCAATCGGCGAACCGGTAACTGCGCGGCCAAGCGAGGCCCCTGCATCTCATACATGCGGGGGCTTCGTCGTTCCTTATGCTCAGGTGCCGCGTTTCTTAAGCATCGGCTGACTCAATTGCTTATCTGAGCTGACAATCGACTAGCAATCTCTGGTCGCCGATCAACTCGGCGCTGCGCTGTTCGGGCGCCGGCCGTTCGGGCCTGCCCCGGCCGTTCGGGCCTGGCCGGTCCGGCCTGCCCGGCCGTTCAAGCTTCGGCCGTGGCCACGGGCGGGTAACGCGGAGGGCAATGGCTGCCGATATTGAGATAGACGCAGGCGGCGTGGGTACCCCCGAGCCCACGTCGCCTGGTCCTTTCCCGGCCGGCGCCCCGAGGTGCTGACCTAGGTGCTTGACCCGCTTCCGCGACCGGGCAAATCGGGCTCGGCTGGCCGCCGACGGGCGGGGCCGGCTGCCTGGCGGCCACCACCCGAACTACGGGAGACGGGGGCATCATGACCGTCACTCGGACGCCGTCGGTCCTCCCTCGTGCCGGTCAGCGGCCCTGGTTCTGGGCAATACCCGCCCTCGCGACGCGCCGATGGTACGCGTGAGCCGCTCCGCCCGGTAGCGTTCGGCTTATGACTGATTCCGCTACCGCGGGGGGCGGCGGCTACGCCCCGATGCCCGATGCCCCGTTCGGTCGGCTGCTGACCGCGATGGTTACTCCGATGACCAGCGACGGCACCGTCGACTACCCCGGCGCGGCGCGCCTCGCCGAGTACCTCGTCACCCAGATGCGCAACGACGGCCTGGTGATCAGCGGCACCACCGGGGAGTCGCCGACCACCTCGGACACCGAGAAAGACCGGCTGCTGCGCACGGTGATCGAAGCGGTCGGTGACCGGGCAGTCGTGGTGGCCGGAGTGGGCACCAACGACACCGCTCACACCTGTGAACTCGCCAGGCAGGCAGAACATGCTGGCGCTGACGCACTGCTCGTCGTCACGCCGTACTACAACAAGCCACCGCAGAACGGTTTGTTTGCGCACTTCACCAGGGTCGCGGACTCGACCGGCCTGCCGGTCATGCTTTACGACATTCCGGGCCGGACCGGCACGCCGATAGCGACCGAGACCCTGATCAGGCTCGCGGCGCATCCGCGGATTGTCGCGGTGAAGGATGCCAAGGCCGACCTGGGCGCCGGATCCGTGGTGATGGCCGCTACCGACCTGGTCTTCTACTGCGGCGACGACATGCTCAACCTGCCCTGGCTCTCGGTGGGCGCGGCAGGCTTCGTCAGCGTGCACGCGCACGTCGTCGGTGACCGCCTGCACGAGATGATCGACGCCTACCTGGCCGGCGACGTAGGTACCGCGCTCAGGCTGCACCGTGAGCTGCTGCCGGTCTACACCGGCATGACCAGGACCCAGGGAGTCATCACCACGAAGGCGGCGCTCGCGCTGCTCGGCCTGCCCGGCGGTCCGGTCCGGCTGCCGCTCGTCGACGCCACCCCGGCCGAGGTCGAGCAGTTGCGCACGGACCTGGTGGCTGGCGGTGTGAAGCTCCAGTGAGTCATCCGCATCCCGAGCTCGGACCGCCGCCGCCGCTGGCACGCGGCGGGCTGAGGATCGTCGCGCTCGGCGGCCTGGGCGAGATCGGCCGCAACATGACGGTCTTCGAACATGAAGGCCGGCTGCTCATCGTCGACTGCGGCGTGCTGTTTCCCGATCCCGACACCCCGGGCATCGACCTGATCCTGCCCGACTTCACCGCCCTCGACGACCGGCTTGATCAGATCGAGGCGCTGGTCCTCACCCATGCCCACGAGGACCACATCGGTGCCGTGCCCTACCTGCTGCGGCGCCGCAAGGACATCCCCCTGGTCGGGTCCAGGCTGACGCTGGCACTGGTCCGCAGCAAGCTCACCGAGCACCGGATAACTCCGCAGACGGTGGAGGTCGACGCTGGCGCCAGCGAGTCGTTCGGCCCCTTCGCACTTGAATTTTTTGCCGTTAATCACTCCATTCCCGACGCGCTTGCGGTCGCCATCCGGACCAGCGCGGGCGTGGTCCTGCACACCGGCGACTTCAAGATGGACCAGCTGCCGCTGGACGGGCGGCTGACCGACCTCGGCGGCTTCGCGCGGCTCGGCGCCGAAGGCGTCGACCTGCTCATGTCGGATTCCACGAACGCCGAGGTACCCGGCATCGTGACCAGCGAGCGGGAGATCGCCTCGGTACTTTCTGACGTGTTCGGCAAGGCCGGCCAGCGGATCATCGTGTCCTGCTTCGCCAGCCACGTGCACCGGGTGCAGCAGGTGCTGGACACCGCAGCCGACCATGGCAGGAAAGTCGCGCTGGTGGGTCGGTCCATGGTGCGCAACATGGGGGTGGCCAGGGATCTTGGTTACCTGAGAGTTCCTTCCGTGCCCGGCGGCCTGATCGTCGACCTGAAGGATGCCGAGGAACTGCCGCCGGACCGGATCGTGCTGATCTCGACCGGCTCACAGGGCGAGCCGATGTCCGCGCTGTCCAGGATGGCCGGGCGGGATCACCCGATCCGGATCGCGCGCGGCGACACGGTGATCCTCGCCTCGTCGCTGGTGCCGGGCAACGAGACCGCCGTGTCCCGGGTGATCAACGACCTGACCAGGCTCGGCGCGCGGGTGGTGCACAAGGGCAACGCGCTGGTGCACGTGTCCGGTCACGCCCCGGCCGGCGAGCTGCTGTATGTGCTCAACCTGGTCCGGCCGAGCAACTTCCTGCCGGTCCATGGCGAGTGGCGGCATTTGAAGGCCCACGCCGACCTGGCCGAGCTGACCGGCGTGCCGCCGGAGAACATTGTGCTCGCCGAGGACGGCCTTGTTGTCGACCTGATTGGCGGCAAGGCATCGGTAACCGGCAAGGTGCAGTGCGGCTACGTCTTCGTGGACGGACTGTCGGTCGGCGAGGTCACCGAGAGCTCGATCAAGGACCGGCTGATCCTCGGTGATGAGGGTTTCGTCTCGGTGGTGGTGGTCGTCGACTCGACCAGCGGCAAGCTGGTCGCCGGGCCGGAGATTCATGCTCGCGGCTCGGGTATCGACGAGGCCGCGTTCAGCGCGGTCCGGCCGTTGCTTGAGGAGGCACTGGCCAGGGCTGCCGCCGACGGCATCAACGATTCCCATCAGCTGGGTCAGCTGGTCCGCCGGATGCTCGGCAAGTGGGTGAACGACAATTACCGGCGCCGTCCGATGATCATCCCGGTGGTGGTCGAGGTCTGATCCCGGGCCTCGCCTGACCGGTGTGGCCTGGGCCTGGCGATCCGGGCTGCTAGACCGGAAGGCAGTCGGCTGGCCAGGACGCGTCCGGCCGACCCGCCAGTCAACCTGCCGCGGCCACGCTCAGCTAGCCAGACGACAGATCACGGAGCTTGAAGCGCTGCAGCTTGCCGGTGTTGGTGCGGGGCAGTGACGGCAGGAAGTCGACAGCTCGCGGGTACTTGTACGGCGCGATCTTCTGCTTGACGAGTTCCTGCAGCTCGGCGGCCTTGGCCGGCCCGGCCTTCGCGCCGTCGGTCAGCACCACGAATGCCTTGACGATCTGGCCGCGGGCCTCATCAGGTACTCCGATCACGCCGCACTCGAGTACATCGGGATCGGTCAGCAAGACGTCCTCGATCTCCTGACCCGCGATGTTGTAGCCCGAGGACACGATCATGTCGTCGGACCGCGCCTGGTACCAGAAGTATCCGTCCTCGTCCCGGATGTAGGTGTCGCCGGTCAGGTTCCAGCCGCCGCTGACGTAGTTGCGCTGCCGGTCATCAGCCAGATACCGGCATCCGGTCGGGCCCTTGACGGCGAGCCGGCCTGGCTGGCCGTCGGGAACTGGCTGGCCGGCCTCGTCGAGGATGGCGGCGCGGTAACCGGGCACCGGCAGGCCGGTCGCGCCAGGCCTGATCTGGTCGTCGGCGGCCGAGATGAAGATGTGCAGCAGTTCGGTGCTGCCGATCCCGTCGATGATCTTGACTCCGGTCGCGTCGTAGAACGCGTGCCACAGTGACCCGGGCAGAGTCTCGCCCGCCGAGACCGGGCGGCGCAGGCCGCGGAGCTGGTCCGCCTTGCCCGCGGCGAGCATCGCGCGGTAGGCGGTCGGGGCGGTGGAGCAGATGGTCACGCCACGGGCGGCGATGTGATCGGCGAGTTCGGCTGGGGTGGCTCGCTCGATCAGCAGGGTCGATGCGCCGGCCCGGATCGGGAAGATGAGCAGGGCGCCGAGGCCGAAGGTGAAAGCCAGCGGGGGAGTGCCGGTGAAGATGTCATCCGGGGTTGGCTTGACCACCTGTGCCGAGAAGGTGTCGGCCACGGCGAGCACGTCCCGGTGGAAGTGCATCGCGGCCTTCGGCCTGCCGGTGGTCCCCGAGGTGAACGCGATCATCGCGACATCGTCCGCCGCGGTCCGCACACTGGTGAAGTCGGCTGGCTTGGGCTCGGTTCGTGCGGTGAGATCGCCGGGACTGGTTCCGCCGTAACTGACAGTCCGCAAGCCAGGCACGCCGGCCGCGTCAAGCTCGGCGGTGAACCTGTGGTCGCACAGGGCCAGATCCAGCTTGGCGATGTCGCAGATGGCGGCGAGTTCTGCCGCGCGCAGCAGTGACATGGTGGCGACCACCACGCCGCCAGCCTTCAGCACGCCGAACCAGCAGGCGACCAGCCACGGGTTATTCGGCCCGCGGAGCAGTACGCGGTTTCCCGGCACTAGGCCCAGATCCTCGGTCAGCACGCGGGCGATCTTGCTGGCGGTCCCGGCCAGGTCCGCGTAGCTCCAAACCGGCTCATGCTGGTCCTGCGGCAGCAGGCATGGCCGGTCCGAGCCGTGCACCGCGATGGTGTCGTCGAGCAGCGCGTCGGCGCAGTTCAGCCGGTCCGGGTAGGTCAGGCCGGCCAGCGAGAGGTCAAGTTCTGGCCAGAGATCGTCGGGTGGCAGATTGTCCCGGCAGAACGTGTCGACGTGGGCGGATGGCGAGAGCTGCATCGGTCCTGCCTTCCCAGGTGGCGCCGCTGATCATGATCAGTATTCCGTCTATGTTCCGGTAGTCAACGGTTTCGCAGGTGTCCTGGTCTGCGGCGTTGTGACCGACCTGCGATTGCCGATCAGGCGATCACCGCGAAGCCCTGAACCTCGACCAGCGCGGCCGCGTCCCAGAGCCTGGCAACCCCGATCGCGGCCATCGCCGGGTACTCCGATCCGACCAGCCGCCGCCAGACAGCCCCGATCTCGCGACCGTGGGCCCGGTAGTCCTCAAGGTCGGTGGTGTAGACGGTCAGGCTGGTCAGCTGTTCAGGCTCGCCGCCGGCCGCGTGCAACGCGGCGAGCAGATTACCGAGCGCCTGGGCGAACTGAGCCACCACGTCCTGGCCGACGATGGCGCCGGAGGAGTCCAGCGCGGTCTGTCCAGCCAGGAAGATCAGCCGCCCGCCGGTGGCAACGACGGCATGCGAGAAGCCCGAGGGCCTGGCCAGCGACGGCGGGTTTACCCGTTCGATGCTCATTCGGCGCCTCTCAGCGGTTCAGGCTCGGTGGTCTGCGGACGGTTCGGGCTCGGTCGCCTGGGCAGGCCCGGGCCTGTGGTCGGCGGATGGTTCCGGCTCGGTCACCCGGGCTGGCCCGGGTCTGTGGTCTGCGGCGGGTTGCCAGCGGGCGTGTCTGGTCCGCGGCTCGCCCTCGCGGATCAACTGCAGCCTCGGCTTCGGCCCGTCGGTCCGGCCGGCCTGCGGCGGTGTGCTCCCCGCCTTCCACTGGTCCGGCCAGCTGGCACCAGGCCCGGCGTAACCCTGGGCGGCGGCGGCATGCAGGGTCCAGTTCGGGTCGTACAGGTGCGCCCGCCCGAGCGCGCACAGGTCGGCTCGCCCGGCCAGGATGATCGAGTTGACGTCGTCATAAGAGGAGATGACGCCGACCGCGATGGTCGCGATGCCCGCCTGGTGGCGGATCGCGTCGGCGAACGGCGTCTGGTACGACCGGCCGAAGGCCGGCTTCTCATCCGGCGTCACCTGACCGGTGGACACGTCGATCGCGTCGGCGCCAGCGGCGGCGAACGCCCTGGCGATCTCGACCGCGTCGGCGCCCGTGATCCCGCCTGGCACCCAGTCCGTCGCGGAGATCCGGACCGTCATCGGCCGTCCGGCCGGCCAGACCGCGCGCATCGCACCGAACACCTCAAGCGGGAACCGGAGCCGCCCGGCCAGCGATCCGCCGTAACCGTCGGTCCGGCAGTTGGTGATCGGCGAGATGAAGGACGACAGCAGGTAGCCGTGCGCGCAGTGCAGCTCGATCAGATCGAACCCGGCCCGCTCGGCGGCGAGCGTCGCCGCGACGAACTGCTCCTTGAGCTGCTCAAGCTCGGCCGCGGTCAGCTCGTGCGGCACCTGGTTGACGCCCGGCAGATAGGGGATCGGCGATGGCGCGCAGACCTCCCAGTTGCCTTCGTCGAGCGGCTGATCGATCCCGTCCCACATCAGCTTGGTCGATCCCTTGCGGCCGGAGTGACCGAGCTGCAGGCCGATCTTCGCGGTCGAGCTGGCGTGCACGAAGTCGGTGATCCGGCGCCATGCCGCCTCATGTTCCGGCGCGTACATCCCGGCACATCCCGGTGTGATCCGACCCTGTGGCGTAACGCAAACCATCTCGGTCATCACCAGCCCGGCCCCGCCGATCGCCTTCCCGCCGAGATGAACCAGGTGGAAGTCGGACGGCGTGCCATCGGCAGCGCTGTACATATCCATCGCCGAGACGATGACCCGGTTCTTCAGCTCCAGATCGCGCAGCCGGATCGGCTGGAACATCGGCGGGACCACATCACCGGTCCCCATCCCGCGACGTTTCTCGTGGTCAGCGAACCAGGCGTCGATGCTCGCGGTGAACTCAGGGTCGCGGAGCCGCAGGTTGTCGTGGGTCACCCGGCGGCTGCGGGTGATGATGTTGAAGGCGAACTGCTCCGGCTCGGTGTGGGTGTACTGGCCCAGGTTCTCGAACCACTCCAGGCTGGCCTGGGCTGCCCGCTGCGTGGATGCCACGACCGGGCGGCGCTCGGTCTCGTAGGCGTCGAGCGCCTCGTCCAGACCGGGCTGCTCGTTCAGGCAGGCGGCCAGGGCCAGCGCGTCCTCCATGGCGAGCTTGGTGCCTGACCCGATCGAGAAGTGGGCGGTGTGCGCGGCGTCGCCGAGCAGGACGATGTTGCCGCTCCGCCAGCGCTGGCAGCGCAGCGTGCCGAAGCTGATCCACTTGGAGTTGTTCGCATCGATCCGGTGACCGCCGATGATGTCGGCAAGCAGCTCCCTGATCCGTGCGATCGATGCCTGGTCGGACTGGCCGGGAGCCAGCTGCGCTGGGGCCAGCTCGGCGAAGCCCGCCGCCTCCCAGACCCGGTTGTGCATCTCCACGATGAAGGTGCTACCGGTCGCGTCGTAGGGATAGCCGTGCACCTGCATCACGCCATCCGGCGTTTGCACGATGTAGAACTTGAACGCGTCGAAGACCAGATCGGTGCTCAGCCAGATGTACTTGCACTGCCTGACCTCGACCTCGGGGCCGAAGTCCGCAGCCAGGGTCGTCCTGATCGCCGAGTTCGCGCCGTCGGCCGCGATGACCAGGTCGTGGTTTGCGGCGAGCCAGGCCGGGTCCGGCGCATCGGTCCTGAAGTGCATGGTCACGCCGAGTTCGGCGCAGCGTTGCTGCAGGATGGCCAGCAGCCGTCGCCGGCTGATCGCGGCGAATCCATGCCCGCCGCTGGTAATCGTGCAGCCGCGGTAGTGCACGTCGATGTCGTCCCAGCGGGCGAACTCCCGCTCCATCGCCGCGTAGATCACCGGGTCGGCGTGCTCGATCCCGCCCAGCGTCTCGTCGGAGAACACCACGCCGAAGCCGAATGTGTCGTCGTCGGCGTTCCGCTCCCAGACCGTGATCTCGCCTGTCGGGTTCAGCTGCCTGGTCAGCGCCGCGAAGTACAGCCCGCCCGGCCCGCCGCCCACGACCGCGATCCGCACTCCGCCGCCCCTTCCGCCGCCCAGACGCTGCCGAAGGTATGCTCCCGCCCGCCGATCGTCAATCAGCGGCCGCGCGGATCGCGACTGATGTGCCCGGTGACCCCATCAGGTGCCGGGCGGCGGTGCGCGGGGGGCGGGGTGCAGCCGTTGGCGTGCCGGGCGGCGGTGCGCGGGGGGCGGGGTGCAGCCGTTGGCGTGCCGGGCGGCGGTGCTCCGGGCGGGGGCGCTGCGCCCAGGCCCGGAGTCGCCGCCGGTCCCGGCCCTCTTGGTGCCTTGCTCCTCGGTCAGCTAGCTGACCTGCTAGGGCTGCAAGCCGCCGATGCCGCCGCCGCCACCGCCGCCGCCATCGTCGATCCATCCAGTGGAGCTGTAGATGTCGGCGAAGCTCGGGCCGTCGTTCCAGAAGCTGTCGTAGTCCTGCATGGCCTGTGCGCTCGTGCCCCAGAGGGTCACGCCCTCGCTGAAGCTGGATGCGTCGAGTTCGGGATCGTAATTCTCTTGGATGTTGGTTGTCGACGAGGCAGTGGTCCGGCCATCGAGGTCCCAGCTCGGCGTCGAGTCCGGGGTGTGACAGGAGAACTGCAGGCCATTGGCGACCACGGTGCCGCCCTCACCGGCGGTGATCGGTGCCCCGTTGGTGCTTGGCCACGTGCAGCTGCCGCCGTCAGCTAGCGCCGGTGCGGCCATCGCCACGGTCGATGCCACCATCAGAGGGGTGATCATGATGGCCGACCGAGCAAGTCTTCTCATGCTCGAACTCCTTTTCCTAGTGCGAATGGTTTCCTCATCCATCCACGGAGTGCCCTGAGCCGCGGTTCAGCGTGGAGCCAGCCCAGGCGCTGTCGCGGTGCTGCGGCCTGGCCCGCCACGACACGCCGGTCGGGTCCTTGGGAGATGGCTGGGTGCTAGGTACGGTGGGAAACATGGCGACTCGTGCGCCCAGGGGTGCGGCGCGCCCGAAGGGCGGGACTGCCGGGCGCGGGCGCCCGTCGACCGCAAGCCGTCCGCGCGGCGAGTCCAGAGCTGGCGGCAGCTCGCGCGGCAGCACCGGGAGAGGAGCCGGCCGCGGCACGAGCGGCGCCCGCGGCGGCACGCCGTACCACCGGGACCGCAGTCGGGCGGCATCCTCCTCGCGCACCTCATCAGGCAGACGGCCATCGACTAACCCGTTCGTGATCCTGATCGGCTGGATCGTGGCCGCCATCGTGGCCGTGTGGATGGAACTAGCCAGTGGCGTGGGTTACGTGGCCCGGCTATTCGGCGACCACGCCAGGGACCTTGATCCGGCGCATCGCAGGGACGGGGCCGGGCTGGCCGCGCTCGCGGCCGCGATCATCACAGCCGGCGCCACCTGGTGGCATCTGGGCTCGCCCGTCGGCCGCGGCATCACGGCCTTTGTGCGCGGCGCATTCGGCACCGGGGCCTGGACCGTCCCGATCTTGCTGGCGCTGCTTGCCTGGCGGCTGCTGCGGCACCCGGACAAGAATGCGCACACGGGCCGGATGGTGATCGGCTGGACGGCGCTGATCATCGGAGCGCTCGGCATCGTGCACATCGCACTCGGCAGCCCGGCGCCGTCAGCCGGCTCGGCCGCGATGCGGTCATCGGGCGGGCTGATCGGTTACGCGATCTCCGCTCCGCTGCAAGCCCTGCTGACTACCTGGGCGGCGATTCCGCTGCTTGCGCTGATCGCGGCGTTCGGCCTGCTGGTGATCACCGGGACGCCGCTGCACCGGGTGCCCGAGCGGTTCGCCGAGTTCGCTTTCCTGATCCGGCACGGCCGGAGCCGGACCGGTGACGCCAGCTCAGACGCCGCTCAGCCCGGGCAGCTTGGCCCGCCGAGACTGGGCAAGCGCCGGGGCGCTGAGGCGATCGAAGCCGGGGAGAACCACCTGCCCTATGACACGCCGCTGCTTGGCGGGCTGGTGCCGCGCGGCTCGGCGGGTCGGCCAGGTGTCGCCGCCGGGACCACGCCTGGGCTGAGTGGTCCGACCAAGACCGGCGGTGCGCAGGGTGCACCGCAGGACCGCGGGCCGGTACGGCACGCGGGCGATGACGAGGCGCTGGTCGAGGCGCTGATGTTCGGGTCGACCGAGGACGACGCGCACCCGGCGGGCCCGCGCGGCGGATACGGTGCCGGGGGCGGCCAGGCCGGCGCCGAGGCGTCCTGGCGGAAGTCCTGGTTCGGCGGGGAGGACCAGGCAGCAGGACAGAAAGCCAGCGCAGGTTCGGGCACTACGGCAGATAACCGGCTGGGCGCGGGCACTCCGGGGCGCAGCGGCGAACAGCTCACCCTGAGCGGCGCTACCTCGTCCAGCTACACGCTGCCGCCATCCGCACTGCTCAAGCCGGGCACGGCACCGAAGGCCAGGACCCGCTCGAATGACGCGATGGTCGAGGCGCTGACCGTCGTGCTCGAGCAGTTCGAGGTCGATGCTCAGGTGACCGGGTTTACCCGCGGACCGACCGTCACCAGGTACGCGATCGAGCTCGGGCCGGCCGTCAAGGTCGAGCGAGTCACCGCGCTGTCCAAGAACATCTCCTACGCGGTGAAGAGCGCGGACGTCCGGATCCTGTCGCCGATCCCGGGCAAGTCGGCGATCGGGGTCGAGATCCCGAACACCGACCGCGAGATCGTCAGTCTCGGCGACGTGCTGAGGTCGCCGGTCGCCGAGACCGATCACCACCCGATGGTGGTCGGCTTGGGCAAGGACGTCGAAGGCCGCACCGTGGTGGCCAATCTGGCGAAGATGCCGCACATGCTGATCGCCGGAGCGACCGGAGCCGGGAAGTCAACCTGCGTGAACGGGCTGATCACCTCGATCCTGATCCGGGCGACTCCGGACGAGGTGCGGATGATCCTGATCGATCCGAAGCGGGTTGAGCTAACGGCCTACCAGGGAATCCCGCATCTGATTACCCAGATCATTACCAATCCGAAACGAGCCGCTGACGCATTGCAGTGGGTCGTCGGCGAGATGGACCGCCGGTATGACGACCTGGCAGCCTCCGGGTTCCGGCACATGGACGATTTCAATAAGGCCGTCCGGGCCGGCAAGATCACCGCGCCGCCGGGCAGCGAGCGGGAGTATGTGCCGTACCCGTACCTGCTGGTGATCGTCGATGAGCTAGCCGACCTGATGATGGTCTCCCCGCGCGATGTCGAGGACGCGATCGTCCGGATCACCCAGCTGGCCAGGGCGGCCGGCATCCACCTGGTGCTGGCCACCCAGCGCCCCAGCGTGGACGTGGTGACCGGCCTGATCAAGGCCAACGTGCCCTCCCGGCTCGCGTTCGCCACGTCCAGCCTCACCGACAGCAGGGTCATCCTGGACCAGCCCGGCGCCGAGAAGCTGGTCGGCCAGGGCGATGCGCTGTTCCTGCCGATGGGCGCGAGCAAGCCGATCCGGCTGCAGAACGCCTTCGTTACGGAGAAGGAGATCCGCGAGGTCGTCGCGCACTGCAAGCGGCAGGCGCAGCCGGAATACCGGGAGGACGTCACGCTGCCTGAAGGTCGGCAGCGGGAGATCGACGCCGACATCGGTGACGATCTCGACCTGCTGCTGCAGGCGGCGGAACTGGTGGTCGGTACCCAGTTCGGTTCTACGTCGATGCTCCAGCGCAAGCTCAGGGTCGGCTTCGCCAAGGCGGGCAGGCTGATGGACCTGCTGGAGAACCGAGGCGTGGTGGGGCCGAGCGAGGGGTCCAAAGCCAGGGACGTGCTGATCCGGCCGGACGATCTGGCCGAATTGCTCGACTCGCTGCGGGGCAAGTCCGGCTAACCGTCCCATCCGGACTGGCACCAGAAAGGTCACCCGATCAACATGGTGTCGGCTGGCCATGCGGTGGGCATGAGGGGCGTGGGGATTGCGTTACGGAAATTGCTTGATGGCATTTGACCAGTAGACACCACACCGGTTCTCGCCGGGCAGTAGTCAGATGTCTACACTGGGTTACCAGCCCCTGAAAAGGGGAACCGGGGGAGCGAGATCATAGCTATGTGCCCGAATTCGGGGGAACGGCACCAGTTGGAACGCAGCCGTGGAGGTGCCGCGTGAGCATTGGCAACGCGCTGGCAGAGGCACGCCGCCAGTCCGGTCTGACCGTCACTGAGGTGAGCCAGCGGACCTGTATCAGGGAGACGATCATCCGCGGCATCGAGCGGAGTGACTTCTCCGCCTGCGGCGGTGACTTCTATGCGCGGGGTCATATCCGCAGCATCTCGGGAGTGGTCGGCACTGACCCTGAGCCGATCATCCGCGAATACGACGCGACACAGGCCGCGCCGGCGACGATCAGCGCGGCCGAGGTGTTCCAGCCGGTCACGCCGATCAAGATGAAGGAGCGGCGGCGGCCGAACTGGACGGCGGCCATGGCCGTCGCGCTGGTCCTGATCGCCGGGATCTTCGCGTATCAGCACTTCACCGCGCGGTCAGCCACCAGCGCGACGCAGGCCAGCGACCAGGTGCACCACAACGTCGGCTCGCCGGCCAGGCACCAGGTCAGGACTGCGCAGGCAGCGCGTCATCGATCGCACCGGCTGAACATCCAGCTCGCCGCGACCCAGAACTGCTGGGTGCAGCTCACGACGGCGACCGGGCAGACGATCTTCTCCGGCGTGGTTTATGCCGGCAGCTCGATGAACTGGATCGAGCGCAGGGAAGTCAGCATGATCATCGGCAACCCGGCTGGTATCACCTTGCGGGTGAACGGCAAGAACCCAGTGCCGCCAGGGTCGGTGAGCACCGTGACGCTCAGCCTGAAGGTCGGCCTCGCCCAATCTTCGGCCGCGGCCGCAGGTGGCTAGCAGGCGGGCCGGCCCTTCCGGCCGCTCGTGGCGGTATCCGGCGGCGTCCGGCACGGCCCTGGGGTCGGCCGCAGAGGTCCGGCAGGGTCCGGCGGCGGTCTCGGCGAGCGTTTGAGGCGGGTCCGGCGGGCGTTTGGCGGACGCCGCTGCAGCGGCCCTACCGGCCGGCCGCAGAGGTCCGGCGGCGGTCTCGGTGAGCGTCGGCGGCGATCTGGCGGGCGTCCGGCGGACGCCGCAGGCAGCGGTTTACCGTAGTCTGCCGGTGTGCCATCGAGTAGTCCCGTCAAACCCCAGGCCAGGCGCTCCGTGCGGCTGGTCACGCTTGGCTGCGCCAGGAACGAGGTCGACTCAGAGGAACTCGCCGCCCGGCTTGAGGCGGGCGGCTGGCAGCTGACCGACGATCACGATGCGGCCGTTGTCCTGGTCAACACCTGCGGCTTCATCCAGGCAGCGAAGCAGGAGTCGATTGACGAGCTGCTGAGCGCCGCTGACTCTGGCGCGGCGGTCGTTGCCGCCGGATGCCTGGCCGAGCGATACGGGGCCGGGCTGGCCGAAGCGCTGCCCGAGGCCCAGGTGCTGAGTTTCGATGACTATGCCGAGATCGCCGACCGGCTCGATACAGTACTGACCGGCACTCGGTGGCCAGCGCATGCGCCGCGCGACCGCAGGCAGCTGCTGCCGATCTCGCCCGCAGGTCGGCCGGGCGCGATCGGCCATCATGTGCCCGGGCATGGCTCGGCGGCGGGCCAGGGTTCGGTGTCTGCGCCGGGGTCGGGCTCAGGATCCCAGCCCGGGCTGCAGAGTGTCGGCGGGCTTGCATCCAGCATCGAGGACCTGCCGGACGGCATGGAGGACCTGCCGGACGGCATGGAGGACCTGCCGGACGGCATCGCACCCGCGTCCGGACCACGGGTATTGCGGCGCAGGCTCGGCGGCGGCGTCGTGGCGCCGCTCAAGATCGCCTCTGGCTGCGACCGGCGGTGCAGTTTCTGCGCGATACCTGCGTTCCGCGGCGCCTTCATCTCCCGGCCGCCGCAGGACCTGATCGCCGAGGCTGGCTGGTTGGCCAGCCACGGTGCCAGAGAACTACTGCTGGTAAGCGAGAATTCGACCTCCTACGGCAAAGATGTCGGAGATCTGAGGCTGCTTGAGAAGCTGCTGCCCGAACTGGCCGCGGTGCCGGGAATCAGCCGGGTCAGAGTCAGCTATCTGCAGCCGGCCGAGCTGCGGCCCGGGCTGATCGAGGTGATGACCTCGACTCCGGGCGTGGCTCCGTACTTCGACCTGTCGTTCCAGCACGCCAGCGGGCGAGTGCTCCGCGCCATGCGCCGGTTCGGCGACGCTGAACGGTTCTGCGCGCTGATCGAGCAGATCAGAAGGCTGGCGCCGGAAGCCGGCATCCGGTCGAACTTCATCGTCGGATTCCCCGGGGAGACCGACGATGAACTCGGCGAGCTGCGGCAGTTCCTGGTGGACGCCGGGCTTGACGCCATCGGTATCTTCGGCTACTCCGATGAGGACGGCACCGAGGCCGCCACGCTGCCCGGGCAGCTACCGGCCGATGAGATCGCACAGCGGGTGGAGGAACTGGCCGCGCTCGCTGACGAGCTGATGGATCAGCGCGCCCAGGAGCGGATCGGCGAGTTCCACGATGTGCTGATCGAGGAGCCGATCGATGGCGACGGTTCGGACGGGGCGGCCCGCTGGCGGTACTCCGGCCGGACAGCGCATCAGGCGCCCGAGGTGGACGGGACGACCGAGGTACTCAGCGGCCGGCCGCTGACGGTCGGTGATCTGGTGCGGATCCGAGTATCTGGCTCGGAGGGGGTGGACCTGATGGCGGATCTGATCGACGGGCCAGAACGCGGCCATCCTGATCCGCCCGGTCCCGGTGGCTAACCAGGACGCAGGCAGCATGCCGGACCGGCGGTCGGCTGAGGCCGCGGCCGCGGCCGCCGGGAATACGGCGGCGGCCGGGCCAGGACTGGTCAATCTCCCGAACGCGCTGACCGTGCTCCGGCTCGCGCTGGTGCCGGTATTCGTTGCGTTTCTGCTGGCTGGCGGCACCGGCTGGCGGATCGCCGCCTTCTTCGCCTTCGGCGTCGCCTCGGTCACCGATCTGCTGGACGGTGAGCTCGCCAGGCGAGGCGGCCTGGTCACTGACTTCGGCAAGATCGCGGATCCGATCGCGGACAAGACGCTGATCGGTTCCGCGCTGATTACCCTCTCCGTGCTCGGCGAGGTGTCGTGGTGGGTGACCTGGATCATCATGGTGCGCGAGGTTGCGGTAACCGCGCTGCGATTCTGGGTGATCCACCGAGGTGTTATCCCGGCGAGTCGGGGCGGCAAGGTCAAGACGGTGCTTCAAGTGGTCGCCATCGGCCTCTACATCCTGCCCGTCGAGGTCAGCTGGCTGCGAACCGCGACCATGGCGGCCGCGGTGGCCGTGACGCTGATCACTGGTGCCGACTACGTGGCCAGGGCCGTCCGGCTGCGCCGGACGGTGCCGCGTCGCCGGGCCGCGAGCGGGTCGGCGGTCAACGCGGGCGATGGTCGGCCTGCCGGGGAGGCTGGACCCGGTCCATGACCTCGAGCCAAGCTGCTCAGCCAGCGGCGGTCACCGCGATCAGGCTCCTTGGCCTGCGAGCCGAGACGGTCGCCACCGCCGAGTCACTGACTGGCGGGCTGGTGGCAGCCGCTCTCACGTCGGTCCCTGGCGCGTCGGCGGTGTTCCGCGGCGGAATCGTGGCTTACGCGGCTGACCTCAAGACCACGCTGCTCGACGTGACGGCCGACTTGATTCACCGGCACGGCGCGGTCCACCCGGATGTGGCCGTGGCGATGGCGCAGGGTGCCAGGCACCGGCTGACCGCCACCATCGGCGTGGCCACGACCGGGGTGGCTGGCCCCGATCCGGCCGATGGCCAGCCGGTCGGCACGGTGCACATCGCCGTCAGCACTCCGGGCGGCTCGCGGCACCGGGCACTGCATTTGGCTGGGGACCGGCAGCAGATCCGGCGGGATACCGTGGATCAGACACTGAACCTGCTGGTCAGCGCACTGCAGGAAGAGATCCAGTGATTACAGTGTTACGTTTTGCGAACACGCGCACCTACCCTCTCCCGCACTGTCCGTGAGGCCAGGTACGGTGGAGGTACAAGCCGCCAGTCTCGGGAAGGGATTGCGACGATGGTCCTGCTTCGTCACTTGCTAGGTGACGCGCTGCGGCGACTGCGCCTGCGGCAGGGTCGCACCCTCCGCGAGGTGTCCGCTTCAGCGCGTGTATCGCTCGGTTATCTCTCTGAAGTTGAGCGCGGTCAGAAGGAAGCCTCCTCCGAACTGCTTGCCGCCATCTGCTCTGCACTCGGCACCCCGCTGTCTCAGGTGCTCAGAGAGGTCTCCGACAACTTCGCCCTAGCCGAGCTGCAGAGTGAGCCAGTCTTCGCCGACGTCATGGTTCCGGTCATCGAGGTGGCCGGCGGCCACGGTAATGACCGCGACGCCGGGCAGGTGCCGGTTGGCCCGGCAGCCGCCGCGCGCCTCACCGGGCCCGTCGCGCGGCGAGTGCCCGCCACCGCGGGGTCGCTGCCAGTGGCGGCCAGCCAAATGTCGGCCAGCCAGCTTACGGGCGCCAGGAGGATCTCCGTACCCGCCGGATCCCGGATGCCGATTGCTACCGGGCTGCAGGTCGGCCAGCCCGTCTTCGATCAGGTGACCAGGACCGCTCGCGACATCACGAACATGGTGCCGGTCTAGACCTCCGCCCTCGGCTCGTCTCGGGCTGGCCGGTCGTCTCGGGCTGGCCGGTCGTCTCGGGCTGGCCGGTCGTCTCGGGCTGGCCGGTCGTCTCGGGCTGGCCGGCTGCCCCTGGCCTCCCAGGACCCGGGCAGCTCGGCCAGCTCGCGAACGCGTTCTGGCAGCGCGCCGGACACCAGATGCGCCAGGGTGACCTGTTCGAGGATGGCACGCTCGTTGGCGCGCAATGCGATCCACACGGTCTGCAGCGGCTCAGCCGCCCCGATGTAGCCGAGATTCTCCGGGCGCTCGCCGCGCACGCCAAGCAGCGGGCCGTCGATCGCGCGGATGATGTCGGCCAGCGAGATCTCCTCGGCCGGGCGGGCGAGCCAGAAGCCGCCATCAGGTCCGCGCTGACTGCGTACCAGGCCCGCCCGGCGCAGCTGCGTCAAGATCGCCTCAAGAAACTTGCCGGGAATCCGCTGCGCCTTGGCCAGCTGCTCAGACGTCACATGCCCGCCGCCCGAGGCGGCCAGCTCGATCGCAGCGCGCAACGCGTAGTCGGCGCGGGCGGACAAACGCATATCCAGCATTATGCAGGTAACCGGCTGCTACTCGCCGACGCCGCACGGCAGTAGGAGCACTCCAGATCACAACCGGTCCATGATCACGCGGTTCTTTCAGGGCCGGCGACTGAAAGAACCGCATGATCATGGACGTTCGGTCATGGTGTCAGAAACTCGGCCGCGCGCAGGGCCATCTCTACCTCGGGATGGCAGTCGCGCTAGCAGTTCCGGCACCAGCTTGTCGCTACGCGCCGAGTCACCAGATAGCCGCACACCTCCCATGATCCATCGATTGCGTCCGATCAGTCAGGTGCGTACCTGGCCCGGCGGTAGCTTTGCGGGATGACTCGCCAGGTGGTGACGCTGGACGGCCAGTTGTTGACTTGCGGCCAGGTGCGCGAGGTCGCGTACGGACAAGCTTCGGTGCGGCTGAGCGAGCAGGGACGGGCTCGGGCACGACTGGCGGCCGAGGTTGCCGCCGATGTCATGACCAGGCGGGAGGTGTACGGCAGGACCACCGGCGTAGGCGCCAACCGGATCCAGCCGGTTCAGGACTACGACCTGGCCGGTCACGGCCTACGGCTGCTCCGGAGCCATGCCGGCGGCGGCGGACCGCTGGTCGCGGCCGAGCTGAGCCGCGCGATGCTGGTCGTCCGGGTGAATCAGATCGCGGCGGGGGGATCCGGGGTCGACCCCGGAGTCCTTGACGTACTTGCGGACGGCATCAACAGCGGAATGTCCGTTCCCGTCCCTAGCTACGGGGCGATCGGCACGGGGGACCTGACCGCGCTCGCGGCGACTGCGCTGTGCCTGCTTGGTGAGCGGGAGTGGCTGCCTGGCTCAGCCAGCCAGCCACGATTCCCGCTGGCTTCGGCGGACGCGCTCGCGTTCTTGTCCAGCAACGCGGCGACGATTGGCGAAGCCGCCATCGCCTGTGCTGACCTGCGAGGTTTGCTGCAAGCCGCGGTCGTGATCGCCGCCTTCTCGTGCCTCGCCGTTGATGCCTCCACCGAGCCGTATGCCGCTCAAGTGCAGGCGGCCAGGCCCCATCGCGGCCAGCAGGACGTAGCCGCCGTGCTGCGCGCACTGCTCGGCGGCCAGGCGCGGCCGGCGGCCAGGATTCAGGATCCCTACGGTTACCGGGCGCTGCCCCAGGTCCACGGCCCGGCGGTCGATGCGGTCGCGAAAGCGACGCAGGCCGTCACGATCGAGCTGAACGCGGCGGCTGAGAACCCGCTCATCGACGTGGCAGGGCGGACCGCCTGGCATAACGGTAACTTTCACACGGCATACGTCGGGCTGGCGCTCGACGCGATCCGCGCCGCATTGTTCCAGTCCGCGGCGCTCTCGGCCGCCCGCCTGGGGACGCTGGTGGAGCCGGCCTTCACCGGACTGACGCCGTTTCTTGCCACTGATCCGGCGCCTAGCTCGGGGGTCATGATCCTGGAGTACGTCGCGCACTCGGCGATCGCTGACATCCGCAGGCTGGCCGCGCCGGCGGCACTCGGCAGCGCGGTGCTCTCCCGCGGAGTCGAGGAGCACGCCGGGTTCGCCACCCAGTCCGCGCGTGCCACGACGGATGTGATCAGTGCCTACCGGATCGTGCTTGCCTGCGAACTGGTCGCAGCTGCGCGCGCGCTACGGCTCCGCGCCGTGACTCCGGCCGGGCCGGTGCTGGCGCACGCGCTTGGTCGGGTCTGCAGCACGCTGCCGGCCGACACGGCCGACCGCCCGCTCGACACCGACCTGCGGCTTGCCCAGGAACTGCTGCCCGGGCTGGCTGGGCTTGTCGTCGAATCTGGTGCTTTGGTTGGAGAACCGCAATGATGGCTGAGCTGTCTCGCGCGGGCGCCACATCCGGGCTGATCGGCGGCACCCTGCTGGCCTGGGGAGCTGTCGAGCTTGTGCTGAGGCTGCGCCTGGCGTTGCGACCGGGACTTCGCGCCAGGCTGCGCAGCTGGTCAGCAATGGCCGGAGGCCGGCTGCGAGAGTGGACGTTCTACGTCGTGGTAGTGGCCATAACGGTCGCAGTCGTGGCCGCGTTCGGGCTGGCCCAGATCCGGCGGGCCGCGATGGGTGGCGGCTGGGTCACCGTCGTCACGGGCGAGATCATTGCTGTGGCCGGCATCGCGCTGCGGGTCTGGGCGATCCTGACCCTCGATCAGTTCTTCACGTTCGTCGTCGGCATCGTCGACGATCACCGGGTAATCCAGCACGGTCCTTACCGCGCGGTACGTCATCCCGGTTACTCCGGTGCGCTGCTCGCGCTCCTCGGGTTCGGACTCGCGCTAGCGAACTGGTTGTCGCTGCTGGTTATCTTCGTAGTGCCGATGCTGGCTCTCGGGATTCGGATCAAGGTGGAGGAAGCGACCCTGGCGGATGCCCTTGGCGAGGAGTACCGCGCCTACACGCACCGGACTGCCCGCCTGATTCCCGCGGTCTGGTGAGTTCGCGCTCCCGATTCGCGACCCGCGCTGGTTGCTCAGCTACCGGGATAGTGTGGCGGATAATGGCGCGAGTTGAGCGGGCGCCGCGGCGCAGCCTGGCTGCTTCTTCAGGGTGAGAATGCCGATGTTCGAGAGATTCACCGACCGGGCGCGGGCAGTAGTTGTTGGGGCCCAGGACGAGGCGAGGGCGCTGCGACACAACTACATCGGTACTGAGCACATCCTCCTTGGCCTGCTCCGCGAGGGCGAGGGCGTCGCTGCGAAGACACTCCAGGCGCTGGGCATCAGCCTGGAGACGGTGCGGCAGCAGGTTGAGGAGATCATCGGCCAGGGCCAGCAGGCACTGTCCGGGCACATCCCGTTCACGCCGCGGGCCAAGAAATCCTTGGAATTGTCGCTGCGCGAGGCGCTGCAGCTTGGCCACAACTACATCGGTACCGAGCACATCCTGCTCGGCCTGATCCGGGAGGGCGATGGCGTCGCCGCTCAGGTGCTCGTCCGGCTCGGGGCTGACCTGAACCGGGTGCGGCAGCAGGTGATCCAGGTGCTGCAGGGTTACCAGGGCCAGGTGTCGGCGTCGGCGGGCGAGCAGCAAGTTCGGGTTCGCAGCCTGGCGGCCTTGGATGCGGAGATTGCCAGGCTAAAGGCGCTACTGCGCCAGCACGGCATCGACCCGGACCGCGATCAGCCGTCGTGACGCGGTCCGGCTCGCGGGCTGGTGGACGGCGGTGAGCACTGGCGCGGTGCGGCCGACTGCGCGCCAGGGACTCGGCTGAGGTTGGCTGCGGTGCTGTCATGGGGGGTTGGGCGACTGCCTTCCAGATCCCGGCCGATCGGCCATTGGCTCATGATCTCCTGATTTCCCCGGCGAGATAGCCTGAGGGATAATGGCCCCAGCCGGTCAGTTGTCACGGCACCGCCCGGCTGCCTATTCCGGGTAGGGGTTCAGAATGTTCGAGAGGTTCACCGACCGGGCCCGGCGGGTGGTCGTCCTGGCTCAGGAAGAGGCCAGGCTACTCAGCCACAATTACATCGGTACGGAGCACATCTTGCTCGGCCTGCTGCACGAGGGCGAGGGCGTCTCCGCGCAGGCACTCCAGGCGCTGGACATCAGCCTGGAGGCGGTTCGCCAGAAGGTTGAGGAGATCATCGGCCGAGGCCAGCAGGCGCCGTCCGGTCACATCCCGTTCACGCCGCGGGCCAAGAAGGTCCTCGAACTGTCCCTGCGCGAGGCGCTGCAGCTTGGCCGCGACTACATCGGACCCGAGCACATTCTGCTCGGGCTGGTCCGCGAAGGGGAGGGCGTCGGCGCTCAGGTGCTCGTCCGGCTCGGAGCGGATCTGAACCGGGTGCGCCAGCAAGTCATTCAGCTACTGCCAAGCCGTGAATCCGAGGCGCTCGATGAACCCGGATACCCGCAGCGACCTCGCGAGGCCCGACGGGTCAGGAGCGCCGTGCGGGCCAGAGTGAGGGCCTTCGCGGGTGGTGAAGATGTCGTCACCGAGGTCACATGGCTCGACGCGCTGGAGATCATCGGCGAACGGCTGGCTGCGATCGAAGCCCGGCTAGGGATGGCCGCCTGGCGCCCGCGCAGCAGGACAGATCTGGAGTCGGAGATCGCGCGGCTGAATGCGCTGCTCCGCGAGCACGGTATCGATCCTGGCGGCGACCAGGAGGCCGACCCCAGTGCCGAGCAGGCAGCCGGCCACTCGGCCGAGCCTGGTGCTGAACGGGGCAGCGATCCTGGGACCGGCGCTGGCGCCGAACCGAGCACTGATCCCGCGGCCGACCCTGGCTTTGACCACACGGCCGATCCTGACGAATCAGCATCCTCCGCGTAGCGCTGCACCACCGCCGGTCCACGCACAACCATGAGTTACTGAACGGTACTTCACTGAGGTATAGCTCAGTAACTCACATACGTTGCCGGGCGCTGCGGTGGGCTCAGCCGCGCAAGCGCAGGCCGCGCGGGGTTGGCCGGAAACCGGCCGTCTCGAGTGCTCGGGCCAGCGGGGAATCGTAGACGCCGCCGCCATCGGCTCGCTCGACGGTAAGCCTGCCCAGTGCCCCGGCCCGGACGGCGGCGGCCAGTGCGGCCGCTGCCGGGTCAAGCAAGGCCGGGTCGGAAGTCCAGGAGAGCAGCGTCTTGCCGCCGCGCTCGACGTACAGCACAAGCTGGCCCGCTGCCAGCACGACGAGGGCTCCCGCCTTGCGGCCAGGCCGGTGCCCGCCAGGAGTTTCGTCCGGACGCGGCGGCCAGGCCAGCGCGGCCCCGTACGCACTCGCCGGATCGGCCGCGGCAAGCACCACGACCTGGAGTCCGGCACTAACCGGGCCGGGGGAGCGCGCGCCTGTCCACGCGGGATCGGGCGAAGCCGCGCCTGGCCACGCCGGACCGGTAACTGAACCGGGAACCTGGCCGCCTGCTGAGCTGGTCAGTACTCCGGTGACTGAATCAGCCATAGCCCGCATCCGGTCCACGGCGCCGGGCAGCGCGAACTGTGCCGCGCCGAGACCCTCGACGAAATAGCCGCGGCGGCACTGGCCGGTCTCCTCCATCGCCCGCAGGACCGGGTAGAGCGCGCCGAAACCGCCGGGTGACCGCTCGGCGGCCGCCGCGCCGCGGATCAGGATGCCGTGCCGGTCAAGCAGCGACAGGGCCACAGCGTGCAGTCGGCGGGTCTGGTCCGGCTCGGCGGGCGGCAGCAGCGACCAGCGGCCGCTGACCGTCGGCGGGCCAGCCTGGGACAGCAGTGCACCGCGGCCGAAGCCTGGCCGCCGGGCAGCCAGCGAGCGGCTGTGCGGCCCGGTCAGCGGTGGCCTGGTGCCGGATGCCGTGCCGCTTCCGGCAGGTCGTGGCGCCGGGACCCAGGACCGGCCGGAGCTGAGTACGGTGCGGAGCGGTGCGAGCGTGTCGTTGGTCAGCAGTCCGGCCCAGACCAGATCCCAGATCGCTGCGGCGACCGCCTGGTCGCCTGACCTGCTCGCACCGACCGCCATCTCGTGGCCAGCGGTCCCAGGACCGAGGCTGGCAGCGACCCGGTCGGCCAGGCCGCGGAAGAACAGCGCGCCGCCGCCATCGAGCACGGCCAGCACGGCGTCGTGCACCGGTGTGGTCGTGATCTCGGCGGGCGGCGGCAGCAACAGCGGAGCCAAGGCCGCGGGTACCAGCACCAGCCAGCCGTCGCCGCCGGGCAGAGCCCCGGCCCCGGCCCAGGCCACGTCGCCGGCCGCGGTCAGCTCGTCCAGCATCGCCGGGGTGTAGCTGTCGACCCGGGCCGGCAGGATCAGCGACTCGAGCGCAGCGGCAGGAACGGCTGCCCCGGCGAGCTGTTCGACCACGGCGTAGACAGCGTCGGGGCCAGTCGGCCGACCGCGCCTGGCCGCCTGCCGGCCGGGGCCGGCCGCGCGACCTGGGTCGGCTGGCACGCCGTGCACGGCGTTCTGCCAGGCGGGCAGGAACGCGGC